>Ga0307426_1000304_pt1 | contig 33071 bp, 33 predicted proteins | sample SalMarWE160340MG_FD_202165 | JGI IMG/M metagenome (GOLD analysis project Ga0307426, IMG submission 202165) | Salt marsh sediment microbial communities from the Plum Island Ecosystem LTER, Massachusetts, United States - WE1603-40 | ecosystem: Environmental > Aquatic > Marine > Intertidal zone >...
GGCACAGGGGTCGACGTCACCGTCGTTGCACCCAGTTTCGTCGACACCCCGTTCCGGTTCAGGACGCTCGACGCCGACGGATCGATCACGACCCACTCCCAGTCGAGAGTCGGGCGCATGATGACCGCGGATCACGTCGCGGAGGTTGTGGTCCGTGCGGTCGAACGACGTCGCGCCTTCGTCACAGTCGGAGTCGTCGGTACCGCGTCGCGGATTCTCAGCCGGGTATCGCCGGGGCTGTACGAGCGGATCATGTCCAGGTCGCTCGCGTCGGAACTCGACCGGTGATCAGTGCCGGGCGCTGCATTCGACGCAGCGGGCGGTTGCCGGGCGAGCGTTCAGACGTTCCTCGGGAATAGGCTTGCCGCAGTCGTCGCAGATCCCATAGGTTCCTTCGTCGATCTTTGCGAGCGCCCGGTCGATCTGGGCAAGCGTCGTCGCGAGTGAACGGGCAGTGGCAGTGGAGGCGATCCGCTCCACCGCCTCGGTCGTCCCGTCTCCCACTCGTTTGCCGAAGGACAGGTTGACGCCGGTCTCCGGAGGTTCGGTCAACGCGGCAAGCTCCTGAGCGATCCTCACCTTGCGCGACTCGAGTTCGGCCCTGCGTTTGTCACTATCAGTCATCAGTCATCAGTCTTCAGTCTTCAGCAAGAACGCGACGCGAAGACAGCCCAAGACTCTAGGGCGAGCACTCGTCTTCTCACTCTAGGGCGAGCACTCGTCTTCTCCACCAAGAGGCCGAAGGGCGACCCTCTTACTGAGAACCGAAAACCAAGAACCCACAACGGCTCGCGCAGCGAGCCTAGAAGGGGATATCGGTGAAGAACTCGGACGCCGCCTTCTCCTTGGGTTCTTCCACCCGTGCAGGGATTCCGAGCCGTTCGCGAAGCGCCTCGTAGCCGCCGGTCTCCAGCTCGTCCGCGAGTTCTCGCCCACCGGTTTCGACAATCCTGCCACGCATCATCACGTGGATACGGTCGGGAGTCAGGTAGTTGAGGATCCGCGAGTAGTGGGTGATCAGCAACACAGCCACATCGGGTCCCATGAGCTTCTCGACGGCCGCCGCCACTTCGCGGACGGCATCGATGTCGAGGCCGGAGTCGATCTCGTCGAGGATCGCGGCGTGCGGCCGGAGCGTCGCCATCTGAAACATCTCAGACCGCTTCTTCTCACCACCTGACAGCCCGGTGTTGACCGAACGATCGAGGAACGCAGTCATTCCGAACGTCTCGGCTTTCGTGGCCATCTCGGATTCGACCTCGTCGACGCCGAGACCGCGTTCGTCGCCGAGTTCGAGGATGAATTCCCGCAGCCCGACACCTGGGACCTCGACGGGATCCTGAAAAGCCATCAGGAGGCCGAGCTTGGCCCGCTCGTCGACCGGCTTGTCGAGCAGCTCGACACCATCCAAGGTCGCAGACCCTTGGGTCTCGTAGCCGTCCCGCCCGGTGAGTACATACCCGAGTGTCGACTTGCCGGAACCGTTCGGTCCCATGATCACGTGCAGCTCTCCGTAGGGGATCTCCAAGTCGACCCCTTCGAGGATCTGCGTGTCGCCGATGGAAGCACGGACATCATCGATCTTGAGGCTGCTCACGTCGCCACCTCCAGCAGCACATCGCCATCCTGAATCTTGGTTGGATAGACCGGCACGGGTGATGTCGCAGGCAGTGAGTGGGGCCGGCCGGTCTCCAGGTCGAATTCGGAGCCATGCCGGGGGCACTCCACCATCCCCGCGAACACCTCCCCTTCGGCGAGCGATGCCTCGGCGTGGGTGCACCGGTCGCCGAGCGCGTGAACCGAGTCGCCGACCCTGAACAAGGCGATCACGTCCTGTCCGACCTCCACCCGCACGCCGTAGCCATCGGGAAGATCTTCGAGTGCGGCGATCCTGACCCAGCCGGCCATCAGACCCTCCCTTCCTGCTGCGCAGTGACGAATCGCCGGTTCACAGCGACTCTGGCTGGCGCGGCGAGTTCAGGCTGGGGCAGCCGTTGCAGCGCCTCTTCGAAGAAACCATGCACCAGAAGCCGAGCGGCCCGAGGACGGCCGAGCCCCCTGCTCATCAGGTAGTAGAGCGGCTCCTCGTCGAGTGGGCCAACAGTCGAACCATGCCCGCAGATCACGTCGTCGCACAGGATCTCGAGGTTGGGAACCGAGTTCGCCCGTGCCCCGTCCGACAACACCAGGTTGCGGTTGGTCTCGAACGCACTCGTCTTTGAGGCTTCCTTCTCGATGCGGACGAGACCTGTGAACACGGATTCGGCACGATCCTGCACCGCGCCCTTGAGGAACACGTCCGACGAGGTGCTCACGCCCACGTGGTGCATGACGAGCCGGTAGTCGAGGGTTTGGTCCCGTTCCCCATAGAACGCGCCGACGAGGTCGGCATGCCCACCGTTGCCACGAAGGTCGATGTTGAGGTCGACCCGACCAAGCACGCCACCGATACCGACTTCGCCGAGGTGCACCGTGGCGTCGCGGTCGATGACGATCCGCTCGTGAATGATGGCTCTGGTATCCGACCCGAATCGCTGATACGTCGTGAGGTTGAGCCGCCCGGCATCACGGACAAACGCTTCGACGTGCGGATTGACAACGAGGCGCGCCCCTTCTGGAGACCTGAATCCGACGACGACAGATGCCTGAGCGTCGCGGTCGACGACGATCGTCACGTGCGGGAAGCTCACGGTGCCTTCGCCCGTCGCCTGCACATCCACATAGAACGGCCGTTCCACGGTCCGGCCGGCAGGGATGTGCAGGAGTACTCCATCCCGGAAGAAGGCATGATGAGCTGCGGCAAAGAGGTCGACACCCGGATCCACGGCGGTGCCCAGTAGCGAAGCCACCTCGCCGTCGGAGGCGGCGGCGGTTGTCAGGATGGCGTGCGACGAACCATCGGTCTCGGCAAAGCCGTTCACGATCATCGCCCGTCCGGCGACCTCTCTCAGGGCTGTAGCGACTTCGTCAGGCTCGGCAATAGGTGCTGCACGCTCTGCGAGAGAGAAGTCGGCAAGCGAGAAGTCGAGGTCGACGTACTTCCACGATTCCTCCTTGGGCGACGGCATGGAGGACGAGAGGAACCGCTCGAACCCGGATGATCGAAGGGGTTTCGTCCACGCCGGTGCGGTCGCGGTCAACTGGTCGAATGTCGATTGGTCAAGTAGCTGCATCGGCTCCTCTCGAGGCGCCATCCTATTACCACTGCGGAGACAGGGGAAATTACCGTCGCGGTATGCCGGCGAGCGTCGCAGCGCGCCCGATGACATCGTCGAGCATCGCCTCTGTGAGTCGCCCGGTGAAGGTGTTCTGCTGGCTCGGGTGGTAGCTGCCGACAACAATCGGTGCGTCCGGTTGTAGATCCACCTCGACTCCATGGCCGAACCGGGGACGAGGTCGCGGCAGATCCACCCCACCGGCGTCGAGGATGCGCAGTACCTGGTCGAACGCAAGCCCTCCGAGGGCAAGCACGACTCTCAGGTCGGGGATGAGCTCCATCTCCTGCTCGAGCCACGGTCGACACGCTGCTCGCTCCTCCGTGGTGGGCTTGTTCCCGGGCGGAGCACAACGGACGATCGCACTCACAAACGTGCCGGAGAGCCGCATACCATCGTGCGCCGACGCCGAATCGGGCCTGGAAGCCATCCCTCCCTTGAAGAGGGCGCGATACAGCCAGTCGCCGGATCGATCGCCCGTAAACATCCGGCCGGTTCGGTTCGCTCCGTGGGCGGCCGGCGCCAACCCGACGACGAGGAGTCGCGCATCAGGATCCCCAAAACCCGGAACGGGCTTTCCCCAGTACACGTCGTCCCGGAAGGCCGCGCGCTTCGCCACGGCGACCTGCTCACGCCACGCCACGAGGCGCGGACAGCGACGGCACTCCGTGATCTGCCGTTCGAGGCGAGCCAGTGTCATGGGGCCGGCTCCAACGCTTTGTCGGTCACTCGCGATCCTGGGTTCCACAGCATCCAACCAAGGTCCCCGGCGGCGTTGATCTCCGCCCTGACACTCGGTGCTCCGTAGTTGAAGTCGGCGATCCAGGGCCGCATGATCGTCGTCGTAGGCAACCGCGGCATGCCGTCGGCGAGCGCGTTCTGAACCACGGCCAACGGGTGATCGGCCGGCGAGTCAAACCCGATCCAGCCGTCGCTGTAGTGGTCGGGATAGATCATGGGCGACAACGCGTCTACCTGGGCGCCGATCTCCTCGGGGCGCTGCCCGATCCCCTGATCGTTCCGGGTGGACAGCACGATGGCGAACACGTCGGCCGACAGGGCACACCCGAGTGGGTGCAGGGCGGCACGGGCTTCCTCGAGGAACGAGCTGATCACCTCGAGCCGGTCCACCTGGCCGTCGGCGCCGACGTAGATGCCGTCGCCGTCCAGGGACATACCTGACCTGAGCCCGGTCGGAAACCGCACATAGTCGAACTGGATCTCATCGACACCCGCAGCGCACGCCTCGACGGCAAGGTCGATGTCGTATGCGCGGGCGTCCGGATCTGTCGGGTCGAGGAACGCCTGGCTTCCCTTCCGCAGTGGCTTCGACCCGACTCGAATCGCGAGATCGGGGCGGGACGACGCAACAACCGGATCCTCGAACGAGACCACCCGTCCGATGACGTACAACCCCCGGTCGTGCATCTCCGCTACGACGTCATCGAGCCGGTATCCCGGATCGACGGCACCAACCTCGAGAGCGAGCGGCACCTGGGATTCGTATCGGATCTTCCCAGACTCGTCCTTGATGTCGAACACGACCGAGTTGATCTCCGTTCGGTCGGCGATATCGAGAAACGGTTCCCATCTGTCCCCTTGCGGGAGCCCTGATACGGCGTGGATCCCCTTGACGACACGCGGGCCGAGCTGGACGTCGAGACCATCCGTCGTCCCGTCCCACTGAACCTCGACGGGCATCCACGCTGGTCGTGCGATCGACACAGTGCCCGGAACCGCGGGTGACAGGTCCCACGACCCGTCGGGTCCGGTGGAAGAGGTGGCAGACCCGAGCGAGACCGTCGCGTCGTCAAGCGGTACTCCCGATGTCGCCGTGACCGTGCCGTGCAGCACCACCGGGGCGAGTTGAAGCGTGATCGGGCCTGTCGGCGGCAACATCACCATCATCGATGCCGGCAGGTATCCCGCAGCCGATGCTCCCACCTCGACGGGAAAGCCGTCGGGCTTCACGAGCGCCTCGCCGTCGCCTCGGGTGGTGCCGATGGTGACATCGGGGCCCGGAATCGGGTGGCCGTGTGCATCCACGACCTGCACGACGACCTTCACGGGAGGCGTTGCCGTTGTCGTCGTTGCCGTTGTCGTCGATGTGGATCCGACCGTGACTACGTCGGAGCACCCGACGGCGACGAACGCAGCAGCCACGACGATGAACATGAGACGACGCATTCCGACAGCGTACCGGCGGTCTCGGAATGCATGGTGTAGACAGGGTCCTTCGGCGGGCGGACCTCACCGTTTGCCCCGTTGAGAGGGACCGCCGCTCGTGGTACCTTGGGGGCGCTACAGAGAGCAGAGGGTCCGGTTGGTGAGAACGAGGCGCACATCGATCCCGCTCCATGACACCGTGGGCATGTACCTCGAAGAGGTGTCGTCCCATGACTTGTTGACGGCCGAAGACGAGGTACAACTCTCGCGTGCGATGGAGGCAGGTCGCAGGGCGCAACACAGGCTCGATGACCCAAAGCCACTGACGATCCAGGAACGGGCACGGCTCAATCATCTCGTTCACGACGGGAACGAGGCGAAGATGGCCTTCATCAGGTGCAATCTGCGCCTCGTCATTTCGATCGCCAAGCGATACACGGGCAGGGGGCTGGACCTCCTCGACCTCATCCAAGAAGGCAATCTCGGTCTGATCAGGGCTGTCGAGAAGTTCGACTGGCGCAAGGGGTTCAAGTTCTCCACCTATGCAACCTGGTGGATCAGACAGGCGATCACTCGGGGGCTAGGGAATCAGGCGAGGACGATCAGGCTGCCGGTGCACATGGTCGATGTCGTCCGGACGGTCCAGGAGACGGAGCAGACACTCACCGAGATGCTGCACCGTCCCCCGACCAACGCCGAGATCGCCGAAGCCAGTGGACTCGACATCGACAGGGTCATTGCCGCGACCGCCGCCCCGAGCGACACCGTGTCACTCGACCGTCCCGTCGGTGACGACGGTGACGCCGAGCTCCACGACTTCGTGGAGGACGACACGTCTCCTGACCCGTTCGGGTATGTCGTCGACCTCATGCGGGGCCTCTACCTGAAAGATGCGCTGGCGGTGCTCGAGGAATCGGAACGGAACGTGCTGATCCTGAGGCACGGACTCGACGACGGCATCCCACGTACTCTGTCCGAGGTCGGCAAGCTCCTCAACCTGACGCGTGAGCGCATCCGCCAGATCGAAGCGCGAGCCTTATCGAAGCTTCGTCACCCCTCCTGCGACTTCGATCTGGTCTCACTCATCTGATCCCTACAATGCTCCCATGCTCGGCTTGCTCTTCTTCAACCTGCTGTGGGCGCTGTTCATCGCGTCGATCATCGGGGCAATCGGAGCGAGACTCGCCGGGCGCCGTCAGCTCGGCTGCCTCGGTTCCATTGCACTGGGGTTCATCGGCGCACTCGTCGGATGGTGGATCGCAACGAAGCTCTCCCTCCCACTCGGACCGACCGTCTCCGGGCTGCCCGTGATCTGGGCGATCGTCGGTGCCGCGCTCTTCATCGCCGTGCTCAATCTGCTGTCCGGCAAACGATGAACGAAATCAGCAAGCTGGAGATCGCCCGAAACTGGCTCCCCCGGTACACGGGGATGGCGCTGGACGAGTTCGGCGACTACATCCTGCTCACCAACTTTCAGGCCTATATCGAGGGGTTTGCCGAACGCTTCGGGGTGCCGATTCGCGGACTGGACCATCCGATGCAGGCTGCATCCAATGGCAACGGTTTGACCATCGTCAGTTTCGGGATCGGTACCTCGAACGCAGCAACGATCATGGACCTGCTCATCGCGATCGAGCCGAAGGGCGTGTTGTTCCTCGGCAAGTGTGGCGGCCTCAAGCAGTCGACCGAGATCGGACACTTCATCCTGCCCATCGCCGCGATCAGGGGCGAGGGCACCTCGAACGACTACTTCCCGCCAGAAGTGCCGGCGCTCCCCTCGTTCAAGCTGCACAAGTTCGTGTCGGACAAGCTCAGAGAGCAGGGCTACGAGTACCGGACCGGCGTCGTGTACACCACGAACCGCAGGGTCTGGGAGCACGACCACGCCTTCCTCGAGCACCTGCACAAGCTCACCGCGCTGGCGATCGACATGGAGACAGCGACCCTGTTCATCGTGGGTCACGCCAACCAGATCGCGCGAGGTGCGTTGCTGCTCGTCTCTGACGTCCCGATCACGCCCGAGGGCGTCAAGACCGAGGAGAGCGATCAGGCGGTCACCCGTGACTGGACCGACGTGCATCTCGACCTCGGGATCAATGCGATGACCGAGATCGCCGAACAGGGCGAGCCCATCAAGCACTTCACGTTCTAGCCGCGTCACCTCGAACGCTCGTCATATGATGCTATGCTCATATGAATGCTTGATCATGCGATAGCGGCGATCTCAGACCCTACGCGGCGCCGGATCCTCGAACTCCTTCGACAGAGCGACCGGTCAGTGGGAGAGCTCGTGATGGAGCTACGAATGGAGCAGACGAATGTGAGCAAGCATCTGCGCTCCTTGCGTCTCGCGAATCTCGTCGTGGTCCATTCGGCTGGCCGTTTTCGGTACTACCAGCTGAACCCGGAGCCACTGGAAGAGGTCGCTTCTTGGCTGCGGGGCTTCGGACATGAGCGAGAAAGGGACTGACAGTGGACGCGATGGATCCGGCGAATGTTGTCAACGCTTTGTGCATTCAGGGTATGGAGGCCGAGGGAAGAGGTGAGCTAGATCTCGCCGGATCCCGATATCGGGAAGCCTGGGACCTTCACCGCACTCACATCGAGGCCGCAGTCGCTGCCCACTATCTTGCGCGTGTACAGCAGACGACCGAGGCCACGCTCGAATGGAATCGACGAGCGCTCGACGAGGCGTTTGCGTGTGACCCGGAACTCGTGGCGGGACTGCTGCCGTCGCTGCACCTCAACCTTGGCAAGAGCCACGAGGATGTGGGCGATCGAGAGCTCGCGCGCAAGCAGTACCTTCTCGCCGAAGCGGCCGGTCATGTCCTCGGCGACGATCCATACGGTCGAATGCTCCGAGGTGGAATCGTGGCTGCGCTGGAACGGACTGTGGTGATCGGGTAGGGCCCCTACCCGATCGCGCCGGCCTCTGCCATATTCAGCTCGATGAGACGATTCAGCTCAACGGCGTACTCCATCGGGAGCTCCTTGACAATGGGCTCGATGAACCCCGCGACGATCATCGACGTCGCTTGCTCCTCGGTGAGCCCGCGGCTCATCAGGTAGAAGAGCTTGTCCTCGCCGACCTTCGAGACGGTGGCCTCGTGGCCGATTTCGGCGTCGGCCTCCTCGATCTCCATGTACGGGTATGTGTCGGAACGTGATGCCTCGTCGAGGATCAACGCGTCGCAGCGAACGAACGACTTGGTGTGTTCCGCACCAGGCTCCACCCTGACGAGGCCCCGGTACCCCGCCCTGCCCCCACCTCTCGAGATCGACTTCGACGTGATCGTCGAGGTCGTGCTGGAAGCGGCGTGCACCATCTTGGCCCCCGCGTCGAGGTGTTGACCCGGACCTGCGAAGGCGATGGAGAGCACCTCACCGTGGGCTCCCTCACCCATCATCCACACGGCTGGGTACTTCATCGTGAGCCGGGAACCCAGATTGCCGTCGACCCATTCCATCGTCGCGTTCTCATAGGCAACGGCCCGTTTGGTCACAAGGTTGTAGACGTTGTGCGACCAGTTCTGGATGGTCGTATAGCGGCATCGGCCACCTCGCTTGATGACGATCTCGACGACCGCTGCATGGAGCGAGTCCTTCGAGTAGGTCGGCGCGGAACAGCCCTCCACGTAGTGCACGAAGGCGTCCTCGTCGACGATGATGAGCGTTCGCTCGAACTGGCCCATGCTCTCTGCGTTGATCCGGAAGTACGCCTGGAGCGGCTGCTCGAGGTGCACTCCCGGCGGCACATAGATGAACGAGCCACCCGACCACACGGCGGAGTTGAGCGCTGCAAACTTGTTGTCGTTGGGAGGAATGACGGTTCCGAAGTACTCCCGTACCAGATCGGGGTGCTCTTGCACGGCGGTGTCCATGTCGGAGAAGAACACACCCAGCTGCTCGAGCTCTTCCCGGTTCCGGTGATAGACGACTTCGGAGTCGTACTGGGCGCTGACGCCCGCGAGGTACTTGCGTTCGGCTTCCGGTATCCCCAGCTTCTCGTAGGTCTGCTGGATCTCTTCCGGTACCATTCCCCAGTCCTCGACGGTGCCCTCCGACGGCTTCACGTAGTAGTACATGTCGTCGAAGTCGATCTCCTGGAGGAGGCCGCCGCCGCCCCATGTCGGCACCGGCTTGCGGAGGAACCGTTGGTAGGCACGCAGGCGGAGCTCCAGCACCCAGTCCGGTTCACCCTTCATGGCAGACATCTCGCGGATCACGTCTTCGTCGAGGCCTTTGCGGGCTTTGAAGACCGTCTCTGTTCCGGAGTCGTGCCAGCCGAGTGAGTAGGCACCGAGATCGATGTCGAGTGTCGCCATGTCGCACCTTTTCCACTACGTCGATAGTGATAATAACAGGGGTCGACAGATGGCAGCCGGGTATGTGAGGAGCGGCCTCACGGCCGCTCCACCATCGGGATCACGTCTTCAGGCTACGAGTGAGGATTGTGCGGGTTCGACCATCCCTTTGGTTGCACGACCTCGGTCTCAGCGATCGGCAGTTCCGTCTTCGGACCCTTGAAGTCGCTCTTCGCGGCCTGCTTCACGAGCTGTCCTCGTGGACCGTCATACGACTTGAGCAACGACTTGCCTTCATCGCTCTTCAGCCAGTGAACGAAGGCGGAGACAAACGTTCCGTGGTTCACCTGGCCGTTCGGACCGGTTACGTCGAGACAAACGGTCGGCACGGTCGCGTCCGGGGCGACTTCACCGCCGGAGGTGACAGGGGGGCAGCCATCGGTGGTCAGTTCTTTGGCTTCGTAACCCCAGAAGAGGACGAAATCGAGGAGTTTCTCCGTGAAGCCGCTGCCGGGGTCGCGGACCGAGAACTCGCTGTCAGAACCGGGGGCGACGGTCGTCGAGGCGGCGTCGGTGGCCTCATCGGCGCTCGCCAGCGAGGCGAACGACAGGACCATCATCAGGACGAGGGTTACGACTCCAACTGTCTTCAGTCTCATGCACACGCTCCTTCTGACCTTCAAGTCTCGCCCCGGGTCGAAACGTTACGCCACTGATAGCGGTCGGTTGACCACTATACGTTGTGGTTCCCGGTCCAGACCTCGTTGAGGTGCGTGTACTGCCCACCGACAGCGAGCAGCTCTTGGTGGCTCCCTTGCTCGACGATCCGCCCGCCGTCCATGACGATGACCCGATCTGCCCGCTGTGCGGTCGTCAGGCGGTGAGCGATCACGATCGCCGTGCGCCCTCGAAGGAGGTGATCGAGCGCCGATTCGACTATGCCCTCCGTCTCGGGGTCCAGATTGGAGGTGGCTTCGTCGAGCACGACTACAGCCGGGTTTGCGACGAACGCCCTGGCGAGCGCCACGAGTTGCCGCTCGCCGGATGACAGCCGGCTCCCCCGCTCGCGGACATCCGTGTCGAGCCGCTCGGGAAGGGATCTGACCCACTCGCTGATCCCCATCGACTCGCAGATGTGCCATAGCTCGTCATCGCCAATGTCGTGCCTCGCGAACGACAGGTTGTCCCGCAGCGAGCCTGAGAACAGGAATCCCTCCTGCGGCACCATCGAAATCGATCGCCTGAGATCGGTTGGGGAGAGATCACGCAGGTCCACCCCATCGAGAGCGACCCGACCCTCTGTCGGGTCGTAGAAGCGAACGGTGAGCTTGGCGATGGTCGATTTGCCCGCGCCCGTCTCACCCACGACGGCGATCCGCTCTCCGCACCCGATCGCGAGGTCGATGTCGTGCAGTACGGGCAGGTCGGGACGGTACCCGAAGGTCACGTTCTGGAATGTGATCTCGCCGCAGGCTTCGTTCGGAATCGGTACCGCCACCTCGGCGGGCGCGATCTCCGGCTCGGTGTCGAGGATGCCAAACAGCTTGCCCAACGCGGCGAGTGCCGCCTGGAGCAGGTTGTAGACATTGGACAACTGCACGATCGGATCGAAGAAGTACCCGAGGTAGAGAAGGAGTGCCACGAGCGACCCGAAGCTGAGATCTCCGGCGAGCACTCTGCGTCCTCCGAACAGCAGCACAAGCGCTGTGCCAACCGTGGCGATGAAGTCGACAGACGGGAAGTAGGAAGCGATGGCCCTGGCCGCCTGGAGGTTCGCCTCGAAGTACTTCTGGTTCACCCGCCCGAACTCGAGGAGCTGCCTCCGCTCTTGCGTGTAGGCCTGCACGACTCGGACACCGGAGATTCCTTCCTGGAGCGTTCCCAGTACCCGTCCAATCTGCTCTCTGATCGCTTCGTACGCCCGGTTTGCGTAGGCGCGGAACACGATCGAAACGACAACGAGCGCCGGCAGCAGGGTGAGCACCGTCCACGCGAGCCCCGCATCGATCGAGAACATGGCCACGGTCACTCCGACGACCATCAGCACACTCGTGATCACCGAGATCGCGCCTTGGTCGACAAAGGCCGTGAGCGCCTCCACGTCCGACGTCATCCGAGATACCAAGACCCCGACCTTGGATCTGGAGAAGAACGCGATGTCCAGACTCATCATGTGCCGAAACACACGGACGCGCATGCCCTGGAGGTACCGCTCCCCCACCGCCGCCACCTGATACATGGAGAACCGCTGCGAGTAGTACTGCCCGACCAGCAAGACGAGGTAGACGGCGGTTGCTTCGACGACGACCTTGAGGTCACCGGAGGTCACTCCATTATCGATGCCACTGCGCAACACGAGTGGAACTGCAAGCCTGGCGAGCGTGGCGAACACGGTCAGCACGAGCGCCCAGATCGTGGCGCCAAGGAGGGGCCGACCATACCGGGCAGCCCGCCGGATGAGCTGCATGGGACGTTCGATCTTGTGATCGCCGCCGTAGCGCGCATACATCATGGGGACGGCTCCGTCATCGTCTCGGCGAGTACCTGCCGATATCGGGCAGACTCGGCGAGGAGTAGCTCGTGCGTACCCGACGCGACGACCCGCCCGTCGTCCAACAGCAGCACCTTGTCGGCAAGCGTCAGGGTGGATGTGCGATGAGCGATGATGATGGTCGTCCGATCCTCCATGACCTCTTCGAGCGCCTCCCGGATCTCACGCTCGGTGATGGTGTCGACCGACGAGGTCGCGTCGTCGAGGATCAGGATCCTCGGGTCGCGGAGAATCGCTCTCGCGAGCGCAATTCGTTGGCGCTGACCGCCACTGAGGCTGTAGCCGCGTTCACCGACGACCGTGTCATACCCATCCGAGAGTTGTGAGATGAACTCGTGCGCCTGTGAGAGTCGCGCCGCCAAGCGGACCTGCTCCTCGGAAGCCTCGGGAGCACCGAACGCGATGTTCTCTCCGATGGTCGCCGAGAACAGGAACGGCTCCTCGAACACGAGGGCGACCTGACTCCGAAGGTCGTCGATCCGAAGGGTGCGTACGTCGACACCGTCGAGGGAGACGGTGCCACTGTCCGGGTCGTAGAAACGGGGCACGAGATATGCGAAGGTGGTCTTGCCGGACCCCGTCGAACCGACGAGCGCAACGGAGGTACCGGCAGGGATCGTCAGATCGACGTCGCGGAGCACCGAGGAGCCGTCTGGGTAGGCGAACGAGACGTGCTCCAGCCTGAGCGTCCCTGGCCCATCTGGAAGAGGAACTGGGTGCTCGGGTGAGGAGATGTCGGGTGCGGTTCGCAGCAGTTCCATCACTCTCGAGGCGGCGGCCGCCGATCTGGGCAGCTCGGCGAAGAACCATCCGGTGATCCGAAGCGGGAACATCAGCACGGCCATGTACTGAGTGAACGCGACGAAATCGCCCAGCGTCATCGAACCCCCGATCACCCTGCTGCCTCCCACGAGCAACACGGCCGCCGTTGCGAGAGCTGGGATCAGCTCGAAGATCGGTACGTAGATCGAGCGAAGGTGGAGCATCTCCATGGTGCGGGAGTAGATGTGGTCGGCGCTCGTCGACAGACGGCCGACAACTGTGTCTTCTCGCCCGTACGACTTGACGACCCGCACGCCTGCGACCACCTCTTCCACCACTCGCGACAGGTCGGCGAGTCGTTGCTGCACCTCCCACGAGACACCCAGGATGCGAGTCGCGTAGCGGTTGGCGAGCAGGAACAGCGCAGGGACCGACACCGAGGCAATCACACCCAGCACCGGGTCCAGGACGATGAGCATCACGACGACGATTCCGGTGAGGGCAATGTTGGCAACGGTGATCGGCAACATCGAGAAGATCATCCGAACCTGTGACAGGTCGGAGGAGGCACGAGCCATCAGCTCCCCGGTGGGAACCCTGTCGTGGAAACTGAACGCGAGCCGCTGGACGTGTTCGAACAGCCGGTTCCTCAAGTCGGTCTCTGCTCGGTACGCGAGGCTGAAGGCGAAGAACCGCCTGCCGCCGATCCCGAGTGCTTTGAGGAGACCAGCTGCGACGATCAGCCAGAACAACGGCACGAGAAGCTCGGATCGCGTCCCGTCGATCGCTACATCCACCACGAGCTTCGTCAGGTATGGGACGAGTGCCACCATCGACATCCACAGCAGTGCACTCCCGATCGAGAGAGCCGACGCTCTTCGATACCGAAGGAGGGTCCTACCGAGCAGTCCCATCCCCGCTTTGACCGAGGGGTCGCGCAGGGTCATCGGATGCGGCGGCGCCGGGCGATCTCCGCGGAGACGGACGCGGCGAGGATGATCACGTAGGCGATGATGTAGAGCCAGAGCAGCAGCACGGCGAGGGTGAAGACGGCGAATGTGGCACCGGGTGCTCCGCCACGCCAGTCGATGAACACCTGGAATGCGAGGGAGAATCCGACGATTCCTGCCGTGCTCGCCAAAGATGCCATGACGATCCCCGGCAAACGTCGCGGAGGCCCATACCGGTAGAACAGCCACAGAAAGGCGAGAACGCCGACCGAGGCGATCGGGATTCTGAGCGACGACCATGCGGTATGGAGTCCGCTGATGCCCGTGGTCATCTCGATGCGATCGGCAATGACGCCGCCGACGGGAATCAGCAGCATCGTGAGAGCGAATACGACGGCGCCGCCCATGGTGAGCATGATCGACACGAGCCTGACTTTCCACCACGGACGGTCTTCCTCGAGCTCCTCGATCTGACGCAAGACGCGAATCAGAGTGAGCACGCCGCGAGAGGCGGACCAGCCTGCAACAAGGATGCCGACGACGATGAACGCGCCCGTCCCGGAGGGCAGCACCTGAGCGACTCCGTTGATCACTTCGGCGATCTGTCTCGCCATGTCGGGCGGGAGTACACCCGACAGCGCGGCTTCGGTCGCGGACGCGTCCTTGCCGAACAGTGACGCGATCAGGAGCAGCACCGCGGCGATCGGCACGAGCGCGAAGAACAGGTTGTAAGCGACCGCTGCCGCGAGCACGCTCGGCTCGGCGGCGCTGAAGCGTTTCACGAATCGGAACGCCGGTCGATGTTCGATGCGGTCGAGGTTCACCGGGGCAAGGTTAGAGGGGTCACGGGCTCCGCCCGTGACTGAAGTCGTGAGTTGTGAGTTATGAGTTCCGGGTAGGAACGGCACGTGTACGTGTCCTGCCACCGCAGGGTGGCTGTCTCACTCAGAATCCAGAACAGCGAGCCGACCGAGCTATACCTGGACGTGCTCACGCACTCTGAACGAGATCCGGTGTGCCTCCACCCCGTTGATCGAGACGACGAATGAGTAGCCGCCTTCACGCGGGAAGACGAGCCCGTTGATGGTGAGCGCTCGAACCACTCCGACGTCCACACCGTCCGGGAGGCCACGCGGGCGTCCAGACCGGAACTTCTGGGTGATGGTCTTGTCTCCGAATACGCTGTGCCCGTCTTCGTCGACGAGATCGACCGACAGGGTGAACTCGTTGTCGATCTGCGTCCACGGCACGCGGACCCGGACACCGATACCGAGGCTCGGGTGCCGTGCCGGAAAGCGTGCTGAGTACAGCGTGTCCCAGCCGCCGCCGAGCACGTACAGCTTGCCGGCGACCGCCTGTACGGCGTCGGCGAGGATGGCGACCTCGATCTCCGGGGCGAACAGCGTCATGCGACAAGCCTAGGGCCGGCAGCGAACAGTCAACAGCGAACAGTCGACAGCGCGCGACCACACCGAAACGAGACCGCAGGGCGGCGATGTCCTCTGCAAGAGGCGAAGCAACGGAAGCACCCGGGCCATCCCCGCTGTCGCTGTCAGCTGTCGACTGATACGAGTCCTAGGCTCTCCCCATGGACTGGTACAAGGACGCGATCTTCTACGAGACCCACATCCGATCCTTCAAAGACTCCAGCGGTGACGGGTTCGGAGACCTCCCCGGTCTGACCTCGAAGCTGGACTATCTCGTGGACCTCGGCGTCACGGTCGTCTGGCTTCTCCCGTTCTACCCGTCGCCGCTGAGAGACGACGGCTACGACGTCGCCGACTACACGTCGATCGATCCGAGATATGGCACGATCGACGACTTCAAGACGCTCCTGAGTGAAGCACATCGAAGAGAACTGCGCATCGTCACCGAACTGATCGTCAACCACACCTCCGACCAGCACCCGTGGTTCCAGCGAGCACGTCGGGCGCCGGCCGGCTCTCCCGAACGGGACTTCTATGTGTGGAGCGACTCCCCCGATCGATACTCGGACACGCGTGTCATATTCACCGACTCCGAGACGTCCAACTGGGCTTGGGATCCGGTCGCCGGTGCCTACTACTGGCACAGGTTCTTCTCTCACCAACCGGACCTCAACTACGACAACCCGATAGTCCGTCAGGCCGTACTGGACGTGACGGACTTCTGGCTCGACCTCGGTGTCGATGGTCTACGCCTCGACGCGGTGCCCTACCTGTATGAGCGTGAGGGAACCAACTGCGAGAACCTTCCCGAGACCCACGCCGAACTGAAACGTATCCGCGCCCATCTCGACGAGCACTACCGAGATCGGATGTTTCTCGCGGAGGCCAACCAGTGGCCGAGTGATGCGGTCGCCTACTTCGGTGAAGGCGACGAGAGCCACATGAACTACCACTTCCCCCTGATGCCCCGCCTCTTCTTGGCACTGGCTCGCGGCAACCGTGGTCCCATCGAGTGGATCCTGGACCGCACCCCACCAATCCCCGCCTCAACCCAGTGGGGCATCTTCCTCCGCAACCACGACGAGCTGACGCTAGAGATGGTCACCGATGAGGAGCGGGCCGAGATGTACGAGTTCTACGCCAAGGATCCACGCGCCAAGCTCAATGTCGGTATTCGGCGCCGTCTCGCACCCTTGCTCGACAACGATCAGCGACGACTCCGCTTGATGTTCTCGCTCCTCCTCGGCCTTCCCGGGAGTCCGTTCATCTACTACGGCGACGAGCTCGGCATGGGCGACAACCTGGACCTTCCCGACAGGGACGGTGTCAGAACTCCCATGCAATGGGACTCCTCACGCAACGCTGGGTTCTCGACCGCTGCCGAAACCTTCTTCCCCGTCATCGACGACGAACCCTTCGGGTACCAGACCGTGAACGCAGCAACAGCCATGGACGACAAGTCGTCACTGTGGCACTGGATCAAAGCGGCGATAGCGATCCGGCGAAGGCATCCGGCGTTTGGGCGCGGGCAGGTGGAGTTCCTCCACCCGTCGGACCCGGCGGTGCTCGCGTTCGCCCTTCACTACGAGCGGGACTCCGTGCTCGTCATTGCCAATCTGTCCGACAGTGACCGTCGAGCAGACCTTGGCGCCGAAGGGGTCGACGAGTTCAGCGGCACGACGTACGTGGGACAGCAGATCGAGATCGAACCGTACGGCTGCCGCTGGATCACTCTGGTTCCGGCGGACGGCGCAACCGTTTGAGCGCACCCCTCGCGCGTTTCGCCTCGATGCGCCTGCGGCGAGCTCTGGGCGTCGGCTTCGTCGGAGTACGAGGAATCTCCTCGACGAGCGCCTCCCGAATCGTCGTGGCCAGCCGCTGTCGCGCCGTCTGGCGGTTCCGCCACTGTGATCGTTCCTCGTCGGCGGTCACCACCAGGAAGTCGCCTCTGAGTCTCAGCCGCGAGGCGAGCCTGGCCCTGGTCGGTTCGTCGAACGCTACGGACGCGACAACGTCGAACATCAGCTCGACACCGGTGTGCGAACGGTTGGCATGCTGGCCGCCGGGGCCCCCGGTCGTGTGGAACCGCCACACCAACTCGTCGGCGGGAATCTCGATCTGATTGGTCACCCGCAGCGATTGGCCACTCATTCCTGATTCCGTTTCGGCTTCCCGAGGTCGGCTCTGGGAATCTGGACCACAAAGTCCCACTGCTTCGGCACCTTGTACCCGGCCATCCGTTCACGTGCCCACGCGGTGAGCGTTGCCTCATCCAAACCGGGTGCGACAACTGCAGCTCTCAACGAGCGCCCCCACTGCCGGTCGTCCACACCCATGACGACCACATCCACCACATCCGGGTGTTCCAACAACACGCGTTCGACCTCGGCCGGGTACACGTTCTCGCCTCCGGTGATCACCAGGTCGTCGAGCCGACCCCACACCGTCAGATTCCCTTCGCCGTCGATCCTGCCCGTGTCCCCTGTTCGATGTGGCCCCGCTCGCGGGGGCTGCCCCCAGTATCCGGGCGACACCATCGGGCCGTCGACGACGATCTCGCCTCGATCGATCCCGAGCACCACACCCGGAAGTGGTGTGACCGTGCCGAGCCGACCCGTTGCGATCTGCGCGGCAGTCTCCGTCGCTCCGTAGGTCGGGACCGCCGGAATGCCGAGATCATTCGCCTCCTCGAGCAGTCCGGGGGGTGATGGGCCACCCCCCACCAACACCATCCGGAGCCGCTCGAACGGTCCCTCGGCGTACGGAACGACCTTCGACAGCATGGCCGGAACGAGGGAGGCGAACTCGACCTCGCGAAGGAGGGCAGCGACACGCCGGGGATCGAAGCTGGACTCGAGAACAACCGTCCCTCCGACGCGCATCGACCTGGTGAGGATCGAGAAGCCACCCACATGATTGAGTGGGAGCACCGCCAGCCACCTGTCTCCCTGCCGATGACCGAGAAACGATGCCGAAGCGTCGGCTGCGGCAACCAGATTGCCTGCCGTCAACACGACGCCCTTGGGTGCTCCAGTCGATCCGGAGGTTGTGAAGACCGCGAAGGGCAGATCAGGATCAACGTCCGGCGCGACGATCGCCGAGCCTTCGAAGTCGGGTGGGTCGACCAGCGACGCCCCGAAGCGCCGGCACAGAGCAGCAACCTCGGTGTCGCGCAGTGCCGTCCCGATCGGAAGCAGGATTCCGCCTGCCCGAGGGACGGCGAACATAGTGACGACCGCCTCAATCGTCGGAGCAGCGATCACGCCAACCAGTTCACCCGGCTCGATGGCCGGTCGAAGACGCGCCGCGGCCCGACCGATCATCTCTTCCGCCTCGGCATAGGTGACGGACGCCGCGTCGGTGACGACAAACGGCGTGTCAGGGATGCGTTTCACCCGTTCCGACGGCCACTCATTCACTCTCACTACAGTACCGGGCAGGCAACGGAGGCTCGATGACCACAGTCTCGGAATTGTTCGACTCCGGAAAGTGGGAGGAGGTCGAGCGGTTCGACGACATCACCTACCACCGTGCGGTTGACCAGGGCACGGTGCGGATCGCGTTCAACCGACCCGAGGTACGCAACGCGTTTCGTCCACACACGGTCGACGAGCTCTACATGGCACTCGATCACGCCCGAATGACCAGCGACGTGGGAGTCGTTTTGCTCACAGGCAACGGACCGTCGCCCAGGGATGGCGGGTGGGCGTTTTGCTCAGGAGGGGATCAGCGGATCCGAGGTGACGACGGCTATATGTACGAAGGCGACGACGGCGTCGACCCTGCGCGCCTTGGCAGGCTCCACATCCTCGAGGTCCAGCGCCTCATCCGCTTCATGCCGAAGGTGGTCATCGCCCTCGTTCCCGGCTGGGCCGTGGGCGGCGGCCACAGCCTTCACGTGGTGTGCGACTTGACGATCGCGTCACGTGAGCATGGGGTGTTCAAACAGACGGACGCAGATGTCGCGTCCTTCGACGGAGGCTACGGTTCGGCCCTCCTCGCACGCCAGATCGGCCAGAAACGGGCCAGAGAGGTGTTCTTCCTCGGACGTGACTACTCGGCGGACGAGGCATTGGCGATGGGTGCGATCAACGCGTCGGTGCCGCATGCCGACTTGGAAGAGATCGGACTGGAGTGGGCAGCCGAGATCAACGCGAAGAGCCCGACGGCGATTCGGATGCTCAAGTTCGCCTTCAACCTACCCGACGATGGCCTGGTCGGTCAGCAGCTCTTCGCCGGCGAAGCGACTCGCCTCGTATACGGCACCGAGGAAGCCCGGGAGGGTCGCGACGCGTTCCTGGAGAAGCGGCGGCCCGACTGGTCCCGCTACCCGCACCACTTCTGAGATGTCGCCTGATCCCGAAGCGAGGTTCGGTGCCTGGTACCTGGCGTCGCGTCCCCACACACTCCCTGCGGCGCTCGCGCCGGTCGCCGTCGCGGCAGGACTGGCCATCAAGGACGGTGTCTTCCGTTGGGGACCCTTCCTGACAGCTGCCATTGGAGCGCTGGCCATTCAGGTTGCCGCCAACTTCACGAACGACCTCTCCGATGCGCGCAAAGGAGCCGACAACGAGGATCGCATCGGACCGCCCCGTGCGGTCGCGTCAGGGCTACTGAGCGAACGAGCGATGACGGTCGCCACCATCGTGGCGTTCTTGGTCGCGAGCGCTGCCGGCCTGTACCTCGTCACGCAAGCCGGTTGGATCATCGTCATCGTCGGGGTGGCGTCGATCTTCGCCACGCTGGGATACGTCGGAGGGCCGAAGCCGTACGGGTACCGGGGGCTCGGTGAGGTGTTCGTGTTCGTGTTCTTCGGCCTGGTGGCAACGGTCGTATCGCGCTTCGTGTTCGACCGAAGTGCCCCTGCCGACGCCTGGCTACTCGCGATCCCCATGGGCTTTCTGGTCACCGCGATCCTGGTCGCCAACAACGTTCGGGACATCGACACCGATCGAGCGGCAGGCAAGCGGACGCTGGCAGTGATCCTGGGGCGTGAACGAACGCGCGTCTTCTTCGATGTGTTGGTGTGGGGTGCGTTCATTCTGGTGGTCGCGTTCGTCGTGGGTGGATGGACGCCACCGCTATCCCTCTTGACGCTGCTGGCGGCCCCTCTGGCCGTCCCGATCACCAAAGCCATTCGCACGGCGACGGACGGTCCCTCCCTGATCGTCGCCCTGAAGGGGATCGCTCGGCTGGACTTGATCTTCGGCCTTCTCCTTGCGCTCGGGGTTGCTCTGTGAACCAACCAAGGCCATCTCTTATGCTCGCTTGAGCTTCACATATGTCAGGCTGATGGCACGCCCCGAGGGGGTGCAAATAAGGGACTTTCGGCCCTATTCCAACAGCTTGTCGGCAAGAGACCATCGCGTACAGTTTTAGGGTCGACAGAAAGGGTCGAGGATGAGACGCTCGTTGTTGCTCTTGGCCGTGCTCGCGCTGGTCGTCGCGGCATGCACAGGCCCGGCAGGCTCGGTTGGACCCGAGGGTCCCCAGGGTGTCGCCGGTCCTGCGGGACCGCAGGGGCCGGCAGGAGAGAACGCTACCTTCACCGCGACCGACCTCACGTGCACGGAGTGCCACAACGACGGGTCGACGCTCACCGGCAAGGCCCTCGAGTGGTCGACGTCGGGACATGGAATGGGAACGACATACCTTCGCGCAACCACCGCCTCGTGCGCGGGGTGCCACTCCGGCAACGGCTTCAGCGAACGGATCGCCGCAGGGATCAGCAACCCCGATGAGGTCGCAGACGGCCAACCTGACCCAACGAGGGAAGACTGCCGCGCCTGCCACCAGATTCATACCACGTACACGAGTGACGACTACGCGCTGACGACGACGGACCCGGTCGTACTGTATGTGAGTGGCCAGACGTTCGACATGGGCATGGGCAATCTGTGCGCCAACTGCCACCAGCCGAGGGAAGCCCTCCCCGAGGCCGCGGCGGATGGCACGATCGAGATCGACAGCACGCACTGGGGCCCGCATCATGGTCCGCAGGCCACGGTGCTGATGGGCATCGGAGGCTCGACGGACGGTAGCGCCGCGGCCCACTACCAGCTGGTCGCCGACGGCTGCCCCGCCTGCCACATGGGTGAGAACGCCAACCACACGTTCACGCCCGACACCGCCAACTGCCAAGGGTGCCACTCCGGTCTGGATACGTTCGACTACAACGGCGTGCAGACCGAAGTGAAGGATCTCTTCGGTCAGCTCGGCGCGGCACTCCAGGCAAAGGGAGTGCTCGATGCCGACCTGGCGCTCGTTCCCGGCAGCTACCCGGCTGCACAGGCCGCTGCGGCGTGGGACTACGAGATGATCGGCGCCGACGGCAGCTGGGGCGTGCACAACTCCAGCTACATCGAGTCGCTGCTCAACGCAGACCTGGCTGCACTGAAGTAGACACACGTCGACCCTTGTGAGAGCGGCGCCCATCGGGCGCCGCTCTTGCGTGGGTAGCGACTCGCACGGCAAGCCGCTACCTGCGTACAGCCGACAGCTCACAGCACGCGGCCACATCCGCTAGGAGACCTCGGGACACGGCGAAGCGATCTGGCCGTCAGCTGTCGGCTGTTCGCTGTTGACTGTCACCTGCCGGCTGGCCGCACCGTCAACCCTGCTCGCCATGAGCCCGAACCGGTAGGTCGTTGCACGAAACAGGCCCCTGTCGCCTCAATCCTGGCGTGTGGCTGCTCGAGGTGCGTGCGATCGCGTCGAACGCCGCCACTCGCCACGGGACCGCTTTCAGGTAGGAGACGAGTGCGCTGACGTCTGAGGACTTCTCCAAGGACCTCGTCGCCGGCATTCACCTCGAGCCCAGCCTGCTCGTCCAAGGCAAACGTGAGATCCCACATTCCATCAGGCAACCTCCGTCCGAACCGCGCAACACTTCCTCATCGCGCTAGCCGTCCCGCTGCGCGAGGAAGACTCCACCGGGTGACCCGTTCGGTCGGCGAGTGGCCTCATGCCGGTTCATGATCAGATCGAACGCTATCGGCCATCAGCCATCAGCCATCAGCCATCAGTGACGAAGCCGCTCACCGCGAGCCGCGGTTCATGATTCGGGCTGATGACTGAAGACTCAGGATTGAAGACTCAGTACCCCTGCTCGGACGTGTGGCAGGTGGTGCACTTCTCGACCTTCCATGCACCCCCGATCGGTACGGGATGCTTGAAGTCGAGACCGTTGATGTCGGAGTCGAGATCGGCGAGGTCCGCAGACTGCCCTTGTGCGGTGATGATGTGGCACGTGTCGCACTCCGCGGAGACCGTTGTCCCGTCATACGTCTGGAGATCCGAGTTGTGGCATCGGAAGCACCCGTCGTTGGTGAAGTGGCTGAGGTTGTCCTCACGAGTCCGGTAGTCGGTCTTCATTTCGGGGAAGAAGTTCTGGTCGTAAATCTTCACCAGCGTTGCTGCAGCCTCATCAACCTTCGCCTGATCCACGCTTCCCGCATACTTCTCGGCATAGAACGCCTCGAGGCCTGCCCTGATGGCTTCGTCTGCTTCGTCCCTGGTCGTGTAGGGCGCGTTGAGGAGGTTGAGACCCTCCCATCGCGCGAACGGCAGGTCGGTCGAGATGGTGCCCTTGGTCATCTCGAGGTTGATCGCTGTCGCCGGCGGTTGGTAGTCATGACTCGGTCTGTTGTGGCAGTCGATGCAGTCGAGTGTCCTGACTTCGATACCTGCGGCGTTCAAGTCAACCTGCTGACCGTTCTTCCAGTATTCGGTCACCTCGCCGGTCGTCTTGTCGGTCAGCCGAACCCACAACATGTCTTGGCGTTTCGGGTCGCTTGTTGCGTACTCGATCGTGGTGTTGCCGAGCATGTGCCAGTGGATGCCTCCCACCTGGCCGGTTCTCGGGTCACCGCCACCGATCTTCACAGCGAGACTGATCGTCCACGGGGTGTTGTTCTCGTCCGTGCGGAAGTACGTCTTCGTAACGAGCTTGTCGCCGTAGAACTGTTGGGGCCAGTGACATCCCTCGCACGTCTCCTGAGCAGGACGCAGACTCGTCACCGGAGTGGCGATAGGCCGATCGTACGTATCGGTGATCGTCTTCCACACCTGCCGAAGACCGTCGATCTTCGACCTCACGAAGAACGATGCGCCCGGTCCGATGTGGCACTGAGCGCACGCAACCTTGGCGTGTGGCGAATGCTGGTATGTGACCCACTCCGGTTCCATCACGGTGTGGCACGACTCGCCACAGAACGACGACGAGTCGGTCACCTCGTACCCCTTGAACCCGCCCCATGCGACCGTGCCCACGAGAACGGCCGACAAGACCCCGAAGAGGGCGAGTGACCGCATGTACTTGGGGCTCGATGGCTCCACACGGAGATTGAATTTGATGCGCTCGCCGCGCTTGCGGGCTCTCACGACCTGGATCCGGATCGCAATCGCAAACAGAATCGCGCCCAACAGGACGACTACAGGGAATCCTATGAAGGTAACGAGTCCCCTATACGGGTTGGAGACGGGTGAACTGAGGTCGACGAACGCCAGGACCGCGAACCCCAACAGCCCGGCGAGCACCAACGCCCCACCCACGGCAGCGAGCGGGTGCCGGTACAGGCTGCGTACCTCGGTTTTCAGCTCGTCGCCGTCGGTGCCGGTGCCCTCGTCGCTATCTGTGTGCTCGTCGCTTCCCTTGTTCTCGTCCCTGTTGTCGGCCGAGCCTTCAATCTCGTCGCTCACGGTCCCTCCTCGAAGCACCGACCGTAGCCGGTGTCCGGTTCCCTCCCGTAGGGCTGATCGACCCTTCTACGGGACTCTTGTCCCCTTTTGTCCACCACCCTCAACCATAACCGGATGCTCACAGGCCCCGTACGAGTTCCTCGATCGACGGTCCCTCCACGACCTCGATGCCGTATGTCACACGGGTTCCCGGCATATCGAGATCGAGCAATGGCAGCAGATTGACGGGTGTGGCGACGATCACCACATCAGGCTCGGATCGCCTGATCGTCTCTGCGAGTTCGTCCCGCTGAATCTGCCCATAGCCCATTGCAGGCAGGAGTGCTCCCATGTGCGGGAACTTCTCGAACGTTGCCGCGATCGAGCCGACGGCGAACGGCCGGGGATCGATCAGCTCTGCGGCGCCTCCGGTCTGGGCCGCGATAACCCCGGCACCGTACGCCATGCTTCCGTGGGTGAGGGTCGGACCGTCCTCGATGACGAGCACCCGCTTCCCCACGATGAACTGGGGATCGGCGACGGTGATCGGTGACGTCGTCTTCACGAGGATGGCACCGGGGTTTGCGAGCCGCACATTCCGAACCACCTGGTCGACGTCATCCGGTTTGGCCGTCCCGACTTTGTTCACGACGACCACGTCGGCCCGCCGCAGATTCGCTTCACCCGGCCAGTACCGGAGTTCGTGTCCGGGACGGTGGGGATCGACGACACAGATGTGCAGGTTCGGTCGGTAGAAAGGCAGATCGTTGTTGCCTCCATCCCACAGGATGACCTCGGCTTCCGTCTCGGCGACCTTCAGGATGGCCCCGTAGTCGACACCGGCGAAGATCACCCCGCCCTGTTCGATGTATGGCTCGTACTCCTCGCGCTCTTCGATCGTGCAGTCTGCATCGATGAGATCCTGGTATGTCGCGAACCGTTGGACGGCCTGTGCAGCGAGATTTCCGTAGGGCATCGGATGCCTGATCGCGGCGACCCGTCTTCCCTCGTCGGCGAGAGCATGCCATACGGCTCGACTGAGTGGCGACTTGCCGGAGCCCGTCCGGACGGCCGTGACCGCAACGACCGGAAGCCGCGACGGGAGCATCGTCTCGGAACCGAGCAGCTCGAACGATGCACCCGCTGCCACCGTCCGAGCGGCCATGTGCATCACATGCTCATGGGTGACATCCGAGTACGAGAAGACCGCGGTGTCGACCGCATATGCCGCGATCATTCGCTCCAACTCGACCTCGGAGACGATCGGGATGCCGTCGGGGTACAGAGGTCCGGCGAGCGCGGCGGGGTACTTCCGGTCGTCGATGTTGGGGATCTGTGTGGCGGTGAACGCGACCACCTCGACGTCCGGATCGTCGCGATACACCACATTGAAGTTGTGAAAGTCCCGCCCTGCGGCGCCCAGAATCAGCACCCGATTACTCATACCTGTCCTCCTCCATTCGTTCCGTCAACCGCTCCCGAGCAGGAACCGGCTGACCTCGCCGGCTACCTCGTCGGGCGCCTCACCAATCACAGCATGACCCGCCCCTTCCACCGTGACAAGCATCCCGTGTGGAACCGCGGCGGCGATGCGCTCGCCGATTTCGACGTAGGCAGGGTCCAGTGCCCCCACGACAACGAGCACAGGCATCCGGAGCTCCCCCAGTCGCTCTCCGAAGTATGGCTGGGAACCCTGGCCGATTCCGCGAAGCGCGGCTGCGACCCCCACCGCACGGTTCTCGAGCCGGAGTCTCCTGTCCCGTTCACACCACTCGGATCCGCGACGGCGCAGGCCGTCGAACAACGGCTGAGCGAGCCAGCCGTCGATGAACGGCCCGAGACCTTCGCTCTCGATCCGATCGGCGAGCAGGGCATCCGACTCCAGGCGATCTCGGCGCCGGCCCGGATCGGCGATTCCGGGGCTGGACGACACGAGGATCAGGTGTGACACCGCCCGGGGATATTCGAGGGCGACCCCCAACGCGATGCGTCCCCCCTGCGAGTAGCCGAGCAGCGGCCCGTGCTCGACGATGTGTGCCACCGACAGCACAGCTGAATCGAAGGCGGGTGGAACATCACCTGCTGCTCCGTGGCCGGGCAGATCCGGCGCGACCACCTGCCACGGAATGTGCGTGGCGAACTCCTCGAACATCCCCCCGTGCTGGGTGAAGCCATGCAGCGCGACGATCGCCGGTTCGACGCCGGGGAATCTTCGAACGGGTTCCATCGCCTGTATTGTTGCTGTCCGTGAACGACAGCGCCTATCAGGCGGCCGCCCTGTTCGTCGATGCGCTCGTACGACTCGGGCTTCGCCACGCGTGTGTCACGCCCGGATCCCGAAGCACTCCACTCGCCCTGGCATTCGCCGAGCATCCGGATGTCACCGACTGGGTCCACCACGACGAACGCTCATCGGCGTTCTTCGCTCTCGGGATTGCCAAGGTGACTCGAACTCCCGCTGCGATCATCACGACGTCCGGCACTGCCACGGCCGAACTTCTCCCTGCCGCCGTCGAAGCACGGTACGCGGCGGTTCCGTTGCTCCTGCTCACTGCGGACCGGCCCCCCGAGCTCAGAGGTATCGGGGCTCCGCAAACGATCGACCAGGTGAATCTGTTCGTGAACGCGGCCCGGATGTCTGTTGACGTCGTCCCGGCGGACATGCCCACGGGAGAGATTGAGGCGCTCGCCGTGACAGCGTGGAATGAGGCAGTGCGAAGGCCCCGCCGCCCCGTCCACATCAACATGGGATTCCGGGAACCGTTCGTGCCTGCGACACTCGACAGACCCACGGCGTCGGTGACTCCAACGCGAGGAGCCGATCCTGTCATCGACGAGGACGAGCTTCGTGGAATGCAGTTGCTGCTTGGTGGGAAGCGTGTCCTGATCGTCGCCGGCCCAATCGACGAGCCAGGGTTCCCCGATCACGTCCTGGAGCTGGCGAAGACAGCCGGGTGGCCCATCGTCGCGGACCCCCTGAGCCAGCTCCGGAGCAGGGCCTCCGATCTCGTCCTCGGCGCCGGGGACGCCTTGTTTGCCGCCGGCCGCCTGCCCGCGATGCCGGAGGCGATCGTCCGGCTCGGAGCAACCGTCACATCGAAGGCGATCACCACCTGGCTGGCCGACCATCAGAACATCCCACAAATCGTCGTCGATGAGGACGGTCGGGACGCGTCGCGCAGCGCCGCGAAGGTGCTCTTGGCCGACCCGATCGCGTTCGTGCGTTCACTCCACGTCGAACCGGCCCCCGACGGGTGGACCGACCTGTGGACAGACGCCGACAGGCGTGCTCGTGCCGCGCTTCTGGGAGCACCATTTCCTTCGGAACCGGCGGTCGTTGAGATCCTCGCCGAGCACCTTCTCGCCGAGTCGGTGCTCTACGTGGCGTCGTCCATGCCCATTCGCAACGTCGACCGCTACCTGTCCCGGATCGATGCGCGCGTTCTGTCCAACCGGGGAGCAAACGGGATCGACGGCCTGATCTCATCCGCACTGGGCGTCGCGGCGACAGGGCGACGCACCTTCGCACTGGCAGGAGATCTCTCGTCGTTGCATGACGTCGGTTCGCTGGCGACTGCCGGTCGACTCGACCTCCCGATCACGATCATCGTCGTGAACAACGATGGCGGCGGCATCTTCTCATTCCTCCCCCAGTCGGCGCTCCCCCGACACTTCGAGCGTGTTTTCGGGACCCCACACGGCCTCTCGTTCGTGCCCATCGCTGACGCATTCGGCCTCCGAGCGGTGCACGCCGACACCGCCGATCGGTTGGCGTCGGAGATCTCCCTGCCAGGGCTCATAGAGGTGACGACCAACAGGGCGCGTGAAGTCGAGCTGCAGGCAGCAGCCCTCGAGCGGGTCGCATCGTCGTAGCGTCAGCCGGTCAGGACATCGAGGATCGCGGCGAGCTTCGCCTCGGTCTCGGCGACCTCGTCCCCGGGGATGGAATCCCGGACGATCCCCGCCCCCGCGTAGACCTGCGCGATCGAGTCGCGAAACAGCGTTCCGCGGAGGGCGACAATGACCTCTCCGTCGCCATTCCAATCCACCCAGCCCAGCGCCCCCGCGTACAACCCCCGGTCGAACGGCTCACTCTCTTTGATGAAGCGGAGCGCGGCGTCGGTCGGCGCCCCTGCAACAGCCGGAGTCGGGTGCAACTCGTACGCGAGATCGATGAGGCTCACTCCCGGGCGCACCGTTCCGACGATCTCTGTCCCTAGGTGTTGGATGTTGGGCAATCGCACAACCGATGGCGTGTCCGAGACGGTCAGCTCGGTCGTGGCGGCCCTCAAGATGCGGGCGACCTCGTCAACGACGATCCGATGTTCTTCGCCTTCCTTCGATGCAGTGAGCAACGCCATCGCGATCCGTTCGTCGTCATCGTGCCCTATCCCACGAGGGGCGCTCCCGGCGAGCGGGAACGACCGAACAGAAGCGCCGCGCTTCTCGACGAGTAGTTCCGGACTGGCACCGAGAAACACGCTCCCTCGTTCGGCCCACCCGTAGAGGAAGGTGTTCGGAAACCGTTCCCTCACCGGCCCAAGGAGATCGAAGGGACGTCCGCGAGTCACCGCGACGTCGACCCGCCGAGCCAGCACGACCTTCGATATCGTGCCAGAGTCGATCTCGTCTATGGCCCGTCTGACGAGCCCAGCCCACGCTCTTGCCGTGGGCACTTCGGCAATCACGCGACCTCGGGGTACATCGGGCGGTGCGAGTGCCGGAAGCGATTCGAGCAGATCCTCCGCCCCCGGCGCGATGCGAACCCGAACCCCTTCGTCGTTCTTGACGACGGTGACCGCGGGAGCCACGACACAACTGGCCGCGTCCGGCTCGAACGGAAGCACGAACATGCATCGTGCACCTTCGGGACGTGGGGCCCACAGATCGGCGGAGCGCCACGCAACACCGATCCCGGCAAATTCCTCTCTGCCCCGGAAGTAGACAACCGGGTGTCCGACTGCGGCCGCTGCCCTGGCTACGTCGAAGGGTTCCGGTTCCACGGCGGGGAGTCTACGAGTCGAAGCATCCGACGATTTCATCGGCCACCAATCCTGGCCGCTCCATCGGAAGGAAATGCGACGCTCCGGCAACGATCTCGTAGCGTGCGTCGGGTATCCGTCCGGTCAGGTCGGCGGTCAACGCCTCGGTGAACGTCGTCGAGTTCTCCCCGGCGAGCACGAGCACAGGGCAGCGAACTTCGTCGAGTCGGTCGTACAGACCGTGGGCGGTGGCGGCTCGGTACACCTCGGCCTCCACTTCCGGCTTGCACCTGAGCCACCAGCGACCCTCTCGTTCGACAAACCCTCCGTCGACATAGGCGGCCAGAACGTCGGGATCCCAGGAGGCAAATAGGTCCTTGCCTCGATAGTTGTCGACGACGGCCTCGCGGCTACGGAACCCGTCCCGCCGCAGCAACGCACCCTCTGCGAGCGGCATGTGCTCCATTCTCCTGTACGGAGGAGGAAAGATGATCGGCTCGATGACGACGAGCGCCTTGAACCTGCCTGGTCGAAGCACCTCCGCCATGAGCAGTGTCGCCCCTCCCATCGAGTGTCCGACACCGATCGCATCCCCGTCGAACGGTTCGAGAACGTCCAGCGCGTGGCGAGCGAACGACCACCAGTCCGCTGGCGGGTCGAACCCGTCGGCGTCGCCGTGGCCGGGAGCGTCCCAGGCGGTGAACGGTAGCCCGGCGAGGCGTTCTCCGACCGGCCCCCATACCTCCTTGCAGAATCCAGTCGCGTGGGCGAACGCGACGAACTCGGAGTTCACTCGCGTCTCAACCGTCGTTCACGTCGTAGGCGACCCGGGACTCCAACCTGACCACACCGTCGATGCGACGAATCAACGCCTCGAGGAGCCGCGCGTCGGTCGCGGTGGGCGCGGTTCCAGAGATCGTCACCACCCCGTTGGTGACTTCGACATCGAGTGAGTCCGCCTCCAGGAGCAGCACTCGTTTCACGATGTCCTCGCGGATCTCGTCTTCGATCACGTCGTCGGGCCGCGTGAACACGGCAACCACGTCGGCCCTGCTGATGATCCCGACGAGCGCCCCGCTCGAGTCGACGACAGGGAGTCGCTTCACGTGGTGGTGCGCCATCACGCGGGCAGCCTCCGTCACACTGGCTTCGGGGAAGATGACGACCGGATCCCGAGTCATCACTTCTCCGACTGTCTCGGCATCCACGATCGGACCGCTCTCTTCGATCATTGCGCTGAGGAGCCGCCGCTGCGAGTGATCCGCTTCCCTCTCAAGGAAGTCCGCCTCGGTGATGATCCCGACGAGCGTGCCCGACTCGTCGACGACAGGGAGTCCGCTGACACCGGCCCCGACCATCATGCGGGCGGCCTCCTTGAGGTACGTCGAGGCAGTGGTCGTGATCACATCGATGGTCATGATGTCGAGGACCCTCATGTGCAGGGTCCCTTCACCACGAGCACGTCGCACGAGGAGAGATGCACGACCCGGTGGCTCGTGCTGCCCAACACGAGCGCAGCAAGTTCACCCCGTCCTCTCGATCCAACGACGATCACCTCCGTCCCGACCTTCTTCGCATACTCGACGAGAGTATCCGCCGGATAGCCGTCCAGATCGACCTTGTGGACTTCCACCGAAGCATCGGCAGCCAGCGGATCGACGACACTCCATACGAGTTCCCGCTGAGACTGCACCAACGTCGAAAGATCGGCCGGCACCTGACTGAGCGCGCCGAGCAGACTGCTCGGGATGTGCGATACGTGCACGACATGTAGATCGGTCCCTCGAGACTCGGCCAACTCCACTGCTCGTCGAACCGCGAGAAGCGAGTGCTCCGATCCGTCCGTCCCTACGACGATACTCATGACTCCTCCCACTGCTCCGGCGGATACTCCCTCTCGCGCTTTGCTGCGAGTCGTGCCGAGTAGGCCGCCGCTTCCGTCCTGCGTGTCATTCCAAGCTTGTTCAGAAGGTTTGAGACGTAGTTCTTGACCGTCTTCTCGGCGAGGAACAGCTCTTCGGCGATCTCTTTGTTCGTGAGGCCCTCCGAAATCAGGTCGAGAATCTTGCGCTCCTGAGGCGACAGCTTTGCCACGAGCGGATCGGTTGGTTCATCGCCGCGGATCCGACGGAAGACATGTTCGGTCATCGTCGGGTCGAGGAGTGACTCACCGGCACCAACTCGACGGATACTGTCGATCAGTTGGCGAGCGTCGACCCGCTTGAGAACATAGCCGGCCGCACCGGCCATGATCGACGCGAACAGCGCCTCTTCATCAGCGAACGACGTCAGCATCAGCACGCGCACATCCGGCCAGCGCGCACGAATCTCTCTGCACGCCTCGATGCCCGTCCCATCCGGGAGCCGCACGTCCATAACGACCACTTCCGGTCGGTCGTACCCCACACGGCGAATGGCCGACTCGACGGTGCCCGCCTCACCGACGACCTCGAGGCCATCCTCTCCGCCGAGCAACGTCACCAGACCCTTTCTGACGACTTCATGGTCATCGACGATCAGAATCCGCACATGTCCTCCTTACCATTTCAGGCTAACGGGTCCGGAGCGGTCTTCGGTTTACGGTTCTCGGTTTTCGGTAGGAAACTCGCTTCGCTCGCCGTTTTGTGTCATAGGCCTTCCGCGAGAGGGTTGTCGGCCCGTGGTCTCGGGTTTCCCAGGTCCCGTTCCTACCGATGGCTGAAGACTGACGACTGAAGACTGGGCGGGCGCCGCCCGTCTACGGGGTTCGCCCACCTCGGATTAGCCTGAAGCGGATGACGCGCCCCATGATCCCTGCCTCGCGGCTCTCCGACCTGATCGGCGCGGCAGCACGCGTCACGGGCCAGACTGAGCTCACCACGGTTCTGGAGACGGTGGTGGCGACCGCGATGGACCTGACAGGTGCACCGTACGGCGCCCTCGGTGTCGTCAGCGAAAACGGCCAGCTCATCCAGTTCGTCCACCAAGGCGTGCCCGAGGAGGTCGCTGAACTGATCGGCAGACCCCCAGAGGGTCGAGGTCTGCTCGGTGCGGTCACATGGCAGCCAAGCCCGATCCGGCTCGACGAGGCCCAATCGCACCCTCGCGCCACCGGATTCCCGAAGCATCATCCCCAGTTCGACGGCTTTCTCGGTGTCTCGATCCGTATCGGCGGCGATGTGTTCGGAAACCTGTATCTCGGCGCGGCACACGGAGGTTTCACAGAACAGGATGAGACGCTGATACGGGCTCTCGCGCTGATCGCAGGATCGGCGATCTCGACCATCCGACTTCAAGCGCGTCTTCGCAGGGCAGCCGTCCTCGAAGATCGCCAGCGCATCGCGCGGGACCTCCACGACTCGATCATCCAGGATCTCTTCGCCGTCGGCCTGTCCCTCCAGGTTCTCACAGGGCGCCTCCCCGACCCCGAGATGCGCACGAGCCTGGAAGAGGCCGCTTCGCATCTCGATGATTCGATTACCGCGCTGAGACGCTTCATCTTCGATCTCCGCCCGGCCGCCCTGGGCTCGCGCAACCTGAAGGACGAGCTGTCGGAACTACTCGGACGTCTGGCCGTTCCCTACGAAGCGAGCATCGGCATCGGCGTCACCGGTCCGGTCGGCGACCTCCCCACCGAGCTGATCGACGACGTCCTCCAGATCACCAGGGAAGCGGTGAGCAACGCGTTGCGCCACTCGGGTGCCGACGTCGTGAGCATCTCGGTCAGTCGAGGTATCGATCGGCTCGTACTGACGGTTGCCGACAAAGGCAAGGGCTTCGACTTCGATTCGATCACCCGCGGCATGGGTCTCGACAACATCAAGAGCCGCGCCGAGACGGCAGGTGGCGAGGCCGAGGTGCAGAGCAAGGTCGGTGAGGGGACAACCGTTCGGGTGGTGCTTCCTCTCTAGGCGGGCCAAAGGCGGGGCCTTACCCCGCCGGTCATAAGTCATGGGTTGTGAGTTGTCGGTAGGAACGCGGCCTGACCAACCACGAGACCACCGAGCGACAACCGTCTTGTCGGAAACCCATAGCCAAGAAAGAAAGCCGAAGCGA
>Ga0307426_1000305_pt1 | contig 33029 bp, 34 predicted proteins | sample SalMarWE160340MG_FD_202165 | JGI IMG/M metagenome (GOLD analysis project Ga0307426, IMG submission 202165) | Salt marsh sediment microbial communities from the Plum Island Ecosystem LTER, Massachusetts, United States - WE1603-40 | ecosystem: Environmental > Aquatic > Marine > Intertidal zone >...
TGCGTGAGCATTTGACAGACGACGCAAAGACGAATCATGTGGAAATTTCGGTGTGTGCGGCGTCGCGCGCAATGCTCTGCAAGTGGAGGCAAAATCTGCAGATGATGAGCCAGAGCATTCGAAACATGAGGAAATTGAGGATTTCGCGCAACACACACGGTTGAATACGATGGATTGCAGCCTATAATTTGTAGTTTGCTGTCAACAAAATCTTCGAACTTGCACATCATTTTTTTGGTTCGAGCTGATTCGGACTCATTGAGAGAGATAGACAAACAGAAAGAGAGAAGACCAATGGCTAAGAGGGTAGTGAAACGGAAAGTCAAGAAGGCGCCGGCTCGCAAGAAGACCGGTGCCAAGAAGCCGGCCGCTCGCAAGACGGCCCGCAAGACCAAGACCGCTCGTAAGACGGTCCGCAAGACTGTTCGCAAGGCTGCGCGCAAGCCGGCCAAGGCGAAGAAGCGGCGCGCTGCGTAAGCAGCATTTGTTGCGCGCGGCGGCTTCGGCCGGTGCGTGCGACACTAGAAGGCAAAAGCGGGGAAACCAGCCTGCCTTCTCCCCCTTCAAGACCGGTGGTAGCGAAATGCACCGCCGGTCTTTCTCTTTGTAAATCAATGACTTATTCTGGCAGGTGATTAACGGCCTCGATGTTGTGGCCGTCGGGATCGAGCACGAAAGCACCGTAGTAGTTCTCGTGATAATGCGGCCGCAGACCCGGCGCTCCGTTGTCGCGTCCACCAGCGGCGAGCGCCGCCTCGTAGAAGGCGCGCACCTCGGCCCGGTCCTTCGCCATGAACGCGACGTGCAAGCGCGATTGCAGCGGTTTTCCCGTTCCGATCCAGAAATGCGGCCGCTCCGCGCCGAATCCGGCGTATCCGTCATCGTCGTCCTCGGACAGGCGCACCTCCACGACCAGGCGATAGCCGAGCGGCGCCAACGCTTGCGTGTAGAATGCCTTGGAGCGGGCGAAATCGGTAACGGGAAAGCCGATATGGTCGAGCATCACACGTAGCTCCACGCTTTGCGCAGGTTCGAAGGGGGGAATTTGGCCTTCCGGCTAGGGCTCAAACGCGCCGCTCCACCATCAGCTTCTTGAGCTCGGCGATGGCTTTGGCAGGGTTCAGCCCCTTGGGACACGCCTTGGTGCAGTTGAGAATCGTGTGGCAGCGGTAGAGCCGGAACGGATCCTCCAGGTTGTCGAGACGTTCTCCCGTCGCCTCGTCGCGCGAATCATTAACCCAGCGGTAAGCCTGCAGCAGCGCCGCCGGGCCCAGATAGCGGTCCTGGTTCCACCAGTAGCTCGGGCACGACGTGGAGCAGCACGCGCACAGGATGCATTCATAAAGGCCGTCGAGCTTCTGGCGGTCCGCGTGCGACTGGCGCCATTCCTTGGGCGGCGCCGGCGTATCCGTCTGCAGCCACGGCTCGATCAGACGGTGTTGCGCATAGAAGTTGGTCATGTCGGGCACCAGGTCCTTGACGACCGGCATGTGCGGCAGCGGGTAGATCTTCACCGGCCCGCTGATCTCGTCGTAGCCCTTGAGACAGGCGAGCGTGTTGATGCCGTCGATATTCATCGAGCACGAGCCGCAGATGCCCTCGCGGCACGAGCGGCGGAAGGTCAGCGTGGGGTCGATCTCGTTCTTGATCTTGATGAGGGCGTCCAGAACCATCGGTCCGCAGCGCTCGGTGTCGACCCAATAGGTGTCGAGACGCGGATTGGCGTCCTCGTCCGGATTCCAGCGGTAGACGCGCAGCTCCCGCCATGAGCCGTCCCCCTCGGGCCGGTTCCACGTCTTTCCTTTCTCGACCTTGGAGTTCTTGGGTAGCGTCAGTTGAACCATGTGGCGGGCTTTCCTGAGATCGATGCCAGCGGGCTGCGGCTCCACATGAAGCCGCGGCAGCGCACCTGTCAACGCCCGCCGCAACGGGCGTGCTGCCGCGAAACCGCCTGCCGCCGCGCGCCTATTCCAAGCGGTGCCGCTTCATCTCGCGCACCAGCACCGTCAGGCGCTGCGCCACCTCCGCCCCGGTGTCGACCGACGCTTTGAGGGTGGCGCGCGTCTGCATCAGCTTGTTCAAACGGTCCTGCTGCTCGCCGAAGCCGAAATAGAGCTGATCGGGCGCGTTGATCTCGCCGTCCTCCACCGCCGACATCACGTCGAAGGCGTTCTGCGAGGCGAGCACCAGCATGGAAGCCACGTCGTTGATGAGTTGCTGGAACAGCCGTGCGGCGTTGGTGCCGACGCGGGGCCCGTGCACGCCGAACTTCATGGGCGAGGAGGCCGGCGCGCTGTCGCCGGCAAACAGCTTGGGATTGCGCTGGAAGCGGCGGAAGATCTCCTGCAGCCCGAGGCAGCACGTCTCCAAATCGCGCAGCGCGGCGGCGGCCTTGCGCTTCGATCTGGACCGGTCGGGGCTGCGCTCCTGCACGACCCAGTTGATGGTGGCAATCGAGGCAATGGCGCCGAGCGCCGCCAGCGCCGGCAGCACCGCCGTGAACGGATCGGGTGCGAGCCGGGTCTCGTCGTCGTCCCGGTCCGCGCGCCTCTTGGTGGCCCTGCCGCCGGGGCCGCCCGCCTCTTTCGTGAACCGATCTCGCATCGCGCACGCGCCCCGCGTTTGTCGCCCCGGTGATATTACGCCAATTCGCCAGGTGCGGCTTGGCCCAGGCGACACAAGCACCCAACCATCACACCCATAGCATCGCGCCCCGGCCATTTACGGCCGGCACGAGGGGACGGGCGGCAAGCGCCGTTCCAAAATAAGGTGTGGAAGCGACTGTCGCCGCCCGCCGCCGTCGTCCAGGTCGCGCAGCGCCCGTCCGGGTGAGCCTGCCACCCGCACGGTTGCCGGCTCGGGGAGGCCGGCGCGCCGCACTCGGTCCAGCTGATGGGCACCGGATTCCGGATCTGCGGCCTCCGCCCCCGCGAGCGCCCAGCTCGCGCCCGCGCCCTCGTAGCGAGGCGGATGACCCGAGCCTAGGCTCCCGTCTCATTGCCGGGGACAAGTTTTCTTGGCTTTGGCCGCAATCCCTCGCTCGGATAGGCTTGCGGCCCACCGCTCCCACACGAGGCGAGACCGACATGGCCTTCCCCGCAACGCCCGCGCTCACCACCGACTGCGTCGCTTTCGACGCCAAGGGCCGCGTCCTTCTCATTCGCCGCAAGAACGCGCCGCACAAGGGCTCCTACGCGCTGCCCGGCGGCTTCGTCGACGTCGGCGAGACGGTGGAGGCCGCGTGCCGCCGCGAGCTCAAGGAGGAGACCGGGATGGAGGTCGGCGCGCTCACGCTGATCGGCGTCTACTCCCACCCCAAGCGCGACCCCAGGGGCCACACCTGCGCGGTCGCGTTTCTAGGGCGCGCACGCAAAGGCACCCCGAGAGCGGGAGACGATGCGGCGGCGGCGGAATGGGTCGACAACTGGCGCGCCGAAAAGCTCGCCTTCGATCACGCGCAGATCCTGGCCGACGCACAGCGGCTGCTCAAGCGCCGCGCCGGGAAGCGATGACGCGATGCTTCGCGCCGCTGCTCAGCGCCCGCCTCCGCCGTAGCCTTCGGGAACACCGGCGTTCAGGCAGGTTTCCTGCACGCGGATATCATTGAAGACGAAGCGGCACAGCTCTTTCTTGTAGTTGGGATTGTTGCGGATCTTGGCCGCCGAGGCCTTGAAGCCGTACTGGCGCGAGACGACGGCCAGATACTGATCCTTACAGTATGGCGTCGCGATGAGGTTGCCCTGAACGCGCTGGTAGCCGCGCTCGCACTTGACCGCGGCGGCCGGCGTCGCCAGCACGACGGCACCCGCGGCAGCCGCCACAAGGCTCAAGCCCAATTGCATCGGTCTGGTCATGACCCTCTCCTCTACTAGCGGTCCCGCAGCTTGCGCGCCGAATCGGACCAGAGCGCAAATAATACGCCGCAGCGGCGCAGGCTCCAATTAACCCGATTGTTCGCATTGCATATGACGGCCGAACTCCGGTCTCAACGGCGCTCGGCCGGCAACTGCACAGACGCTCAGGGCTTGATGACGACGCCCCACGGCAGCCGCCCCACGGGTACCGATTTCTCCGCCTTCCTTTCGTTGGCGCGTCACCTTGGGCGTCTCGGCGCCGATGATGGCGATGGCGCGCGCGAGCATGCGGCCCGGGCTACTTCAGCTCCATCGACACGCGGATGAGATCGGCCGTCCTCTCGACGCCGAGCTTGCTCTTGATGATCGAGCAGGTGTTGGCCACCGTCTTGTACGCAACGCCGATCGCCTCAGCGATCTCGGTCAGGCTGTTGCCTTCGCCGAGCAGCCGCAAAATCTCGATCTCGCGCGTCGTCAGCTGCTGCAGCGGGTCGTCCGCCGACAACTGCGAGAACGCCAGCTCGCCTGCGATCTCGCGCTCCACGTAGCGCCCGCCCTCGGCGACGCGCTTGACCGCGGTGACCAGCTCGTCGGCGCCGGCGCTCTTGCTCACGTAGCCGCGCGCGCCCAGTCTCAGCGCGCGCGCCGCGTAGATCGGCTCTGCATGCATGGAGAACACCACCACGCGCACCTTCTCGTCCTCAACAAGCAGACGCCGCAGAAGCTCCAGCCCGCCGATACCGCCGGCGAGGTTCAAGTCGAGCAGCACCATCTCGGGCCGCTCCTTGCGGAACAGCGCGAACGCCTCCTGGCCGCTCGCGGCCTCGCAAAGCTCCGCACCCTCCATGCCTGAGAGCAGGCGACGCACGCCTTCGCGCACCACACTGTGATCGTCCACAAGCAGGATCTTCATTGCAGAACGTTCTCCCGTGGCGGCTTTGCGGTCGGCTCGACGGCTTTTCCGGCGCGGACGGGCAAGCGGGCCGAGACGATGACACCGCGCCCGTCGGGACGGTTCATGACCTCGAGGATGCCGCCCAAGGTCGCGATCCGCTCTTGCATGCCGATGATGCCGAAACCGCCCGGGCGGCCGTTCGACTTGAGGCCGCCACCGTCATCCACCACGCGAATTCCGATCGAATGATCGGCGTTGGCCGTGACGCAGATTTCGATCGTGCTCGGCGTGCCGTGACGCACGGCGTTGCTCAGGCTCTCCTGCACGACGCGGTAGATCGTTGCGTCGAGAACCTCGCCAAATCCCTCCTCGGTGACCTCGACGCGGAAATTGAGGTTTTGCCGGTGCGCTCTCCAGAACGAGACCAGGTTGTCGATGGCGTGCGCAAGCCCCACGTCGAGCAGGACCGCGGGCCGCAGCCGCCCGAGGATGTCGCGCACGTGCCGCTGCATCTGGCTGATCGCCTCGCGGATGATCCCCACTCTTTCAGGAATCTGGTCGTGGCGCCGGCGCTCGGCCAATTGCTCGATCGCAACGGCATCGACGTCGGCGGCAAACAGCAGCGGGCCGATCTCGTCGTGCAGATCGCGCGCAAGGTCGGCGCGCTCCTCGTCCTGCACGGTCGCCAACTGCTCCTGCAAACGCTTGTTCTGCTGCTCGGTGCGCTGCAGCTGCTCGACCATCTGGTTGAAGCCCTGGTAGAGACGCACGAGCTCGGCCGGTCCATGCTCGCTCACGCGTTCGCGATAGTCCCGATCGCCCACGCGCGCAAAGGCTGCGGTGAGTTGCTGTAGCGGCCTGATCGCGCTCGAGAGCGTCCAATAGACGAACATCAGAACGAGGCCGCAGAAGATGGTGAGCACCGAAAGTGTCAGCCCGACGTCGCCCCACACCTCGGCCACCTCGTTGGCGGCATCCGTCTGCAGAACGATGCTGCCGTAGTCGTCGAAGACGGGAGGCAGCTGCACGTGCAGCACCTTGGGCGGGCCGGCCAGCAAGCCGAAGAACCACTCCGGTGCGGGACTTTCCGGCTTGGCAAGCTCGGACGCCCCGACGACCTTGCCGTCCACGACGAGAGAGGCGCGCAGGTGGCGGTCACCGTCGAAATCAGCGACCATCAGCTTCAAGCGCCGCGGCGGATCGGTGGCCTCCTCCGCATCATCGACCGCGTTGTGGGCGATGCGCCCGCCAACCGCGATCGCCGCATTCATCTCGGTCTCGATCTTTTTGAGCGCGTGCCAATAGGTGAAGGCGCCGCCCGCCACCAGGCTGAGCAGAAGCGTGAGGAAGATCGAGAAAAGCAGACGGCTGCGCAACGACAAGCGGGCGCACTCCACACATGCGAACCTTGGACAAAGTAACAGTAACCGGCGGGCAATTCGAACGCAAAGGCTGCTGCGCTGCGTCAATGAGCTAAGAGGGCCGCCGCCTTCGGGTTTCTGCGAAAACCCGCGCATTTGACGGCGACAGTGAGCTGCGCAGTCGCGCCGGGGGCGGACAGCCGCCCGCCGGCCACGGACCTATCCTCAGTTGCTGCCCTCGGGGAAGTAGGGAAGCGTGCTGCGGCAGCTCCCCTCCCACTGCTCCTTGGACATCTGGGTCTGCGGATCCCACTGGCTCAGGCATTTGTCGAACTCGCTGGCCGTCACCGGCGCATTCTTCTTGGCGTCGTCGAGAACAACTTCGGCCTCGCTCTCGGCCGTCTTCGCGGGCGCGGGGTTTGGCGGGGCCGCGGCACTGTCGCCGGGCACGATCGGCTCGGGCGTGGGGATCACGCCATCGTCGGCCGCATCCGGCATCGAGGGCCTGCCGTCGTTGGGGGAGACATTCTCCTCCGAGGCGATGCCCGCCCGCTCATCGGGGGTGAGCGGGTCTCCGTAGTAGGAGTTCGTCGGGATTTCGCTGCCCGTCACCCGCTCCTCTGCGAGCACCGGGCCTGTGGCTATACCGAGCGCGGCGGCCAAGACCGCGGCGGCAAACACGCGCGAAGCAGTCAGAGTGTGCATGGCAAATGCCCCATCCGAATTGCAGGGAGACGTGTGCTCCGTGAGCAGGTCTTCGAAAGCGAGCCCGACCTTACGCAGAGAGGCTGAGCGTTCCGGAAATCCGCTCCATCGAATGCGAGGCAAATTGTTCGCGCCTGCCCGCGGGCGCCGGCGGCCGGTCCGCTTGCCTCACGCCAATCGAGGCGGCGCGGCGCCTTGGAAAAACCGGTTCGGGGGGCTCTATCCAGCTTATCGCATCAATAAGCGTTTCTTATGTCGCGTTCACGCAAATGCGATTTCTGTTTATCGATCGAGCTTGCTATATATGCGTTATCGGCACAGGCGGACAGGCGGTCCGCCAGTAGTAAACTCAAGAGGAGGACGCTATGAAGGTTTGGACAAAGCCCGCAGTTCGTGAGCAGGAAGTTGGCCTTGAGGTCACGTCGTACCTGCCGGCCGAGATCGACATCATCTAACTCGATCCGACGAGCTTGATTAATGCGGCGGCGGCCGGGCATTCCCGGCCGTCGCGTCTTTTTGCCGGCCGCCGCTCTGGGTCGCGGCCGATCGCTATCTGGCCTTGCAAGGCGTGCCCACGGCTATGCACTGGTGGCCGCCGCCGATGTTGTGACAATCGACGTCGGTATCGGCGGCGTTGTCCCACTCGCCCCACTTGCTGCCGTGCTCCTTGCGCGCGTCGATTTCCCAACCCGAGACCGCCTCTTCCATGGCGGAGCGCTCGCTCCTCCGGCCGGCTCCGTACGCGCTCAAAGATTCGTCTTTGCAATTCGCCTTCATGATCGTGCCGTCGATGATCCGGTGGAGCACGTCCTTGCAGGGGCGCGCCTTACGCTTGCACACCCACTGCCCGTCGTCCTCCTCGCAGTCGACGTTGCGGTCCTGCGCGTAGCGCCACGAGTTGTACTCCGAGCCGTATTTGTCCCTTACGGCGGCACGCCAGGCCAGAAGCGAGTTGGGATAGGCCCCCAGATCTCGCATGGCCGCTGGCAGGCCCTCGGCGGTGACGGGGTCCTTGCACTCCTCCGCCGCCGTTGCTGGAATGGCGGCAATTGCCCAAAACGCGGCCGCGATCAGCGCGACCCGCGCCAGAAATCTCGTATTCATCCTCAATGTCCCGTTTGCACTTGGTGTTGCCTTCCCCGAGTCTTCTTGAAGCCTAAAGGCTAGCTCTTCCTCCGGAGACAGAGCAGTTTGCACGAGATTTGGCGCGGATTGAGACTAAGCGGCAAGTCATTGAAAACGGCGGCTTCTGCCTGCTAGGGGCGAACGCGATGAAGGCCGAGATAGCGCTCGACCCCCTTGCGCAGGAGCCGCGCCGGCATCTTGCCGCGCAGGAAGTGGCTCAGCCGCGCGATGCGCCCCACCGGATTGCGGAAGCTTGGACGGCGCGCCTCCAGCACCTCGGCGATCCGCAATGCCACCTCGCGCGCATCGCGGCCGTGCGCGGCGACGTGGGCATCGCCCGCGCGAAACACGTACTGCACCCATGACCGATACGGGCTTCCCGCCGGGCAGATGCGCGGCGAGCTCTGCCAGATCTCGGTGACGTAGGGCCCCGGCTCGACGAGAACGAGATCGATGCCCAGCGGCGACAGCTCGTAGGCCATCGCCTCGGTCCAGCCCTCGATCGCCCATTTGGAGGCGCAATAGATCGCGTTGGCCGGCTGCCCGGTGAAGGCCGACTCGCTCGACATGATGACGATGCGCCCGCCTCCCTGCGCTCGGAATGCCGGCAGGAGCTCCCGCGTCAGCGCCAGCACGCCCCAGAAGTTGGTCTCCATGACGCGGCGCAGCTCCGCTTCGGGCACGTCCTCGAAGGCGCCGCCCGCGGCCACGCCCGCATTGTGCACGACCGCGTCGAGCCGGTTGCCGGTCGCCGCAAGCGTCGCCGCGGCCGCCGCGCGCACCGAGCCTGCGTCGGTCACATCGAGCTGCACGATCTCGACATTCTCGCGCGCGCCGGCCGCGCCCAGCGCCGCCTCGAGCGGACCCTTCTTGTCGAGATTGCGCATGGTGGCGAACACGCGCCAGCCGCGCTTGGCGAGCTCGACCACCGCAGCCAGGCCGAAGCCCGTCGAGGTGCCGGTTATCAGGACCGTAGGCATGCGCCCTCTGCCGCGGATCTCTCCCCGCGCCTCAATACACCCGCGCTTTGGGCTCGATGTACTTGACCTCGTTGGTCATGGTGTGGGTGTGCACGGGCCGGTAGTCGAGGCGCACCGTCTTGCTGTCGCCGTCGGCCCAGGCGAGCGTGTGCTTCATCCAGTTGACGTCGTCGCGGTTGGGGAAGTCCTCGCGCGCGTGCGCCCCGCGGCTTTCCTCGCGGTTCTGAGCCCCGCCGACCGTCACCGCGGCCTGCGCGATCAGGTTGTCGTACTCCAAGGTCTCGACGAGGTCGGAGTTCCAGATCAGCGACCGGTCGGTGACGGCGATGTCGTCGGATGCCTTCCAGATCTCGCCGATCTGGCGCACGCCTTCGGTCAGCACCGGGCCGTCGCGGAACACGGCGCAGTGCGACTGCATCGACTTCTGCATCTTGAGGCGCAGCTCGGCCGTGGGCGTGCCGCCCTGGGCGTGGCGGAAGCGGTCGAGCCGCGCGAGCGCCAGGTCGGCAGCGTCCTTGGGCAGGTCGGCCTGCACCCCGCCGGTCTCCATGGTCTCGGCGCAGCGCATGGCGGCGGCGCGGCCGAACACCACCAGATCGATGAGCGAGTTCGACCCCAGCCGGTTGGCGCCGTGCACCGACACGCAGGCCGCCTCGCCGATCGCCATCAGGCCGGGGACGACGTGGTCCGGGTTGCCGTCCTTGAGCGTCAGCACCTCGCCCAGATAGTTGGTGGGAATGCCGCCCATGTTGTAGTGCACGGTCGGCAGCACCGGGATCGGCTCGCGGCGCAGATCGACGCCGGCGAACACCCTGGCGCTCTCGGAGATGCCGGGCAGCCGCTCGGCCAGGATCGCCGGGTCGAGGTGGTCGAGATGCAGGTGGATGTGGTCGGCTTCGTCGCCGTGCCCGCGGCCTTCGCGGATCTCGATCGTCATCGAGCGCGAGACCACGTCGCGCGAGGCCAGGTCCTTGGCGTGCGGCGCATAGCGCTCCATGAAACGCTCGCCGGCCGAGTTGGTCAGATAGCCGCCCTCGCCGCGCGCGCCCTCGGTGATCAGCATGCCCGCACCGTAGATGCCGGTGGGATGGAACTGCACGAACTCCATGTCCTGCAACGGCAGTCCGGCGCGCAGCACCATGGCGTTGCCGTCGCCGGTCTGGGTGTGGGCGCCCGTGCACGAGTAGTAGACGCGCCCGTAGCCGCCCGTCGCCAGGATCGTCCTCTTGGCGCGGAACTGGTGCACCGAGCCGTCGTCGAGGCTGATCGCAACCACGCCGCGGCAAGCTCCGTCCTGATCCATGATGAGATCGATGGCGAAGTACTCGACGAAGAACTCGGCCGAGTGGCGCAGCGATTGCCCATAGAGCGTGTGCAGCATGGCGTGGCCGGTACGGTCGGCCGCCGCGCACGTGCGCTGCGCCGGCGGGCCCTCGCCGAAGTCGGTGGTCATGCCGCCGAAGGGACGCTGGTAGATGCGCCCGTCCTCCGTGCGGCTGAAGGGGACGCCGTAGTGCTCCAGCTCGTAGACGGCCGCCGGCGCGTGCCGGCACAGGTACTCGATGGCGTCCTGGTCGCCCAGCCAGTCGGCACCCTTCACCGTGTCGTACATGTGCCAGCGCCAGTCGTCGGGGCCCATGTTGCCGAGCGCGGCCGCCACGCCGCCCTGGGCGGCGACCGTGTGCGAGCGCGTCGGGAACACCTTGGTGACGCACGCCGTCTTGAGGCCGGCCTCGGCGCAGCCCAGCGTCGCGCGCAAGCCGGCGCCGCCCGCACCGACCACCACGACGTCGTAGGCGTGATCGTGGATGGGATAGGCCTTGCCGTTGACGGCCGGCGCAGGCGCGGGCTGGTCCGCGCCGTTACCTTTTTGGGCAGTCTTGCCCTCGCGCGCCTTCGACATCTGCGTCAGCCCCCGAAGCTCAGTTTCATGACCGCGAAAATCGCCACCACCGCCACGGCGCCGGTGAAAAAGGTGTTGGCCAGCAGCAGCAGCACCTTGGCGCCTTCGCCGTGAACGTAGTCCTCGATGATGATCTGCATGCCGATGCGCATGTGCACGGCCATGGACAGAACGAGCGCGACCAGCGCGATAGCGACCGCCGGGTGCGAGAGCGTGGCCTTGACGACGGCAAGGTCGGCGCCGGCAAGCGTGGCGATGAGGCCCACGGCGAAGGGCGCGAGAACCACGTTGGCGGCAGCGGTCAGGCGCTGCCTCACGAAGTGCTCCGGCCCCTCGTGGGCGGAGCCGAGCCCGCGTGCCCGTTTCAGAGGCGTGATCATAGCCATGGCGCCACCCATCCCCTCTGCCAGGCGATAAAGAGCCAGAGGCCGGCGGTCAGCAGCACCGAAAGCACGATGGTGCCCCAGGACAAAATGTTGACGCTGGCGATGTCGAGGCCCGTGCCGGTATCCCAGACGAAGTGGCGCAGCCCCCCCAGCATGTGATGGATCAGCGCCCAGCTATAGCCGACGAGCACGACCATGCCGGGCCAGGTGGCGAACAGGCCGTTGACGAAGGCGAAGTAGTCGGGGCCGGTCGCCGCCGCCAGCAGCCACCACGCCAGCAAGAGCGAGCCGAAATAGAGCGTCACCCCGGTCAGGCGGTGGAAGATCGACATCACCATGTTGATCTGCGGGCGGTAGATCTGCAGGTGCGGGGAGAGCGGCCGTGCGCGCATGGGCTGCTCGGAGCTGGCGTCGGCCATTTCGGTTGCCTCGGGAATTAGCCTGGGTTGGTCTCTGCCTTGTAGCGCGCTGCAGCAAAAGCGGCAATTTTTCATTCGCCGCAGGCATGTGCACTCCACTCGCCGTTGCACATGCGGAAGCTTGCGTGGGTCCCGCTCTTCAGCGGGATGACGGTAGAAGTGGGGAGATCGGCTTGCCCAACCCCCAACGTCATCCCGGCGCAGGCCGGGACCCACGCCAGCTTCAACAAGCGATACTTTTCACGGAATTCAGGATCGTGCAGCGAGTCCGCCTCAGCGTGGTATGAGCACCCAGGCGTCGAGGTCGAGCAGCACGCCGTCGGCGTACTTGTCGTCGGCGGTTTTCAGGGGAAAGTCGGCGCAGTCGCGGTCCTTCACCGCCACCAGCCGGATGCGCAGCGCACCGACGTCCGAGCGGCCCTTGAGCTCGGCCTTCTCTAAGATCTCCGACCAGGCGTACACCGTGTCGCCGGCGAAACAGGGCGCCACGTGCCGCCCGCCGTTGATCGCCGCCAGATGAAAGGCGTTGGCGAGCCCGTTGAACGACAGCGCGCGCGCCAGCGAAATGACCACGCCGCCGTAGACGATGCGCTTGCCGAAGCGGCCCTTGGCCTCGGTGTGCTGGTTGAAATGCACTTTCGCCGTGTTCTGGTAGAGGCGCGTGGCGATCTGGTGCTCGGCCTCCTCCAGCGTCATGCCGTCGACGTGGTCGATCTTCTCGCCCACCTCGTAGTCGCCCCAGCGGTAGGGCGAGCCGGCGATCGCGTAGTCGTAGCGCGCGATGGCAAGCGGGGGCACGGCGGAGCCGATATTGGCCGGGTCGACGCGCGGGGCGAGGTTGGGCACGATCGCCTCGGGTGCCGGACTTTCCTTGTCGCGCTTCCTCACCATCACCCAACGCACGTACTCGAGCACCTTATCGCCGTCCTGGTTGCGGCCCGTGGAGCGCACGTAGACGGTGCCCGTCTCGCGGTTGGAGTTCTCCTTGATGCCGATCACCTCCGACACCGAGGACAGCGTGTCGCCGGGATAGGCGGGCTTCAGGAAGCGGCAGTTGGCGTAGCCGAGGTTCGCGATGGCGTTGAGCGAGATGTCGGGCGTCGTCTTGCCGAACACCACGTGGAAGGTGAGCAGGTCGTCGAGCGGCGCGCGCTCGTAGCCGATGGCCCTGGCAAACGCATCCGACGACTGCACGGCGAAGCGCGTGCCGTAGAGGCTGGTGTAGAGCGCCACGTCACCGACCGTCACCGTGCGCGGCGTGGCGTGGATGATCTCCTGCCCGAACTCGAAGTCCTCGAAGTAGTTTCCGGGGTTGGTCTTGGTCGATGTCATGTGCGGAAATCTTGCCTCTTGGGGCCAAGCCTGGGTGGGACGGTCCGCTGCCGATTAGTCCGAAAGAGGCGCCCGTGTCGACCTCCTTTTTTGTCGCCGGAGCGCAGGAGCAGCCTCAAAACCACTCCTCCTCGGTCTTGCGCATGGCCACGATGGCCTCGGCGATCGCCACCGTGCGCTTGGCCATGACGAGGTGCAGCCGCTCCACCATGCGGCCTTCCACCGTGATGACGCCCTTGTGCGCGTTCTCCGGCTCGGCGAAGGCTGAGATGATGGCGCGCGACCACAAAACCTCCTCCTCGGTCGGCGAGAAGATCTCGTTGCAGGGCGCGACCTGCGAGGGATGGATCAGCGTCTTGCCGTCCATGCCCAGCGTGCGCCCATGCTCGCACTCCTCGCGGAAGCCCGCCTCGTCGCGGTAGTCGTTGTAGACGCCGTCGAGGATGTCGAGACCGTAGGCGCGCGCCGCCACGATGGTCATGGCGAGCCAGGGCACCACCGCGATGCGGTTGTGCAGGGCGCGGGCGCGCGATTCCTTCAACAGGTCGTTGGTGCCCATGACCAGACAGGCGAGCCGGTTCTCCGGATCCGCACCGAGGCTTGCGATCTCGCGCACGTTCAATATCGAGCGCGGGGTCTCCATCATGGCCCACAGCCGCGTCCTCGCCGGCGCGCCCATGTCGGCGAGCACCTTCGCCACCGTCACGATGTCGCCCGGCAGCGACACCTTGGGCACGAGGATGGCGTCGGGGCCGACGCTCATGGCCGCGCGCAAATCGTCCATGCCCCAGGGCGTCTCGATCGCGTTGGGCCGGATAACGAGCTCGCGCCGCCCGTAGCCGCCGCCCTTTACCGCCGCGCATACGTTGGCGCGCGCGGTCGCCTTCGCCTCGGGCGCAACGGAGTCCTCCAGATCGAGGATGAGCGAATCGGCGGCAAGCGTCTTCGCCTTCTCGAGCGCCCGCTCGTTGGCACCCGGCATGTAGAGCACGCTGCGGCGTGGGCGGACCTTCATCCCCGTTCGCTCCCTCGTTGTGCAATGCACAATAGCGCGCCATGCTGCGAACACCAAGGCTCGCTCCACAAGTGTGATGATCGAGAAATTCGCCGATGCTCGCGGCATGGTGCCCAAGCGAATTTCTCGATCTGAATCACACTTGCAACTCCATAATTCTAGTGTCCCTTCTGATTCCGAAGCTCGCTACTCAACCTGGCATCGAACACGGGCGAGCTTCGGAATCGGGACACTAGCTCTTGGCGGCCGCCGCCCGCTGCGGCAAGAGTGACGCAAACGCGAATCGGACCCGCACATGGCCCGTGTCCTTGCCCTCTCCTCACACGTCGCCTACGGGTCCGTCGGTCTGGCGGCCATTACCTCGGGTCTGCGCTGGTTCGGCCACGAGGTGGTGACGCTGCCCACGGTGGTGTTGTCCAATCACCCGGGCCACGGCTGCTTTTCCGGCGTCGAGACCGCGCCCGGCACGCTTGAGCAGATCGTCGACTCGCTCAAGGCCAACGGCTGGCTCGCGGGCATCGACGCAGTCCTCACCGGCTACCTGCCCACGCCCGCCCACGTCGCCGCGGCGCGCACGACTGTTCTGCGCGTCCGCGAGGCCAACGCCGGCGCCCTCTACGTCTGCGATCCGGTGTTCGGCGACGACCCAAACGGGCTCTACCTCGACGCCGCCACGGCCGCCGCTATCCGCCTTGGGCTTCTGCCCCTTTGTGACGTCGTGACACCGAACCGGTTCGAGTTGTCGTGGCTCTCCGAGGCGCCGGTCGGGACGCTCGAGGCCGCTCTCGGCGCCGCCCGCGCACTTGAGGCTCCGGCCGTGCTCGCGTCCTCGATCCCCGCGGACGATGACAGACTTGCGACGCTGCTCGCGAGCAAAAACACAGCGCGCGCCTGCTTTGTGGCTCGACGCAGCACCGCTCCCCATGGCACAGGAGACCTTCTGGCGGCGCTCTACCTCGGCGACCTGCTCAACGGCGAGGCACCGGCCACGTGCCTGGGGCGCGCAGTCGCCGCCGTCGAGGCGAGCATCGCGGCAAGCGCCGGCGGGGACGAATTGTCGCTCGCGGGGGCGGGCATGACCTGGGAGCGCGCTCAAGCCTTGCCGACGGCCGCAATCTGATGTCGGTTAGCCGCTAAGGCAGGAATCTCGAGGAGGCGATAGGGCCGGATGGCATCCACCACCCCCAGGAAGTCGATCAACCAGCGCTTCAGCGGCGCTCTCGCCTATATGCAGCACGACGCAGCGAGCGGCATCGTGCTGCTCGGCGCGGCCTTCCTCGCCCTCATCCTGCAGAACTCGCCCCTGAGCTGGCTCTACGACAGCCTGCTCGATACGCCGGTGACCATCGGCGTCAGCACCATCGTCATCGACAAGCCGCTGCTCTTGTGGATCAACGACGGCCTGATGGCGATCTTCTTCTTCCTGGTCGGGCTGGAGATAAAGCGCGAGCTGATGGTCGGCGAGCTGTCGACCGCCAAGCAGGCCGCGCTTCCCGTCATCGCCGCCGCCGGCGGCATGTTCGTGCCGGCCCTCATCTATTCGACCATCAACTGGACCGACGACATCGCGCTGCACGGCTGGGCCATCCCCGCCGCCACCGACATCGCCTTCGCCGTCGGCGTATTGGCCCTTTTGGGGCCGCGCGTGCCCACCGCGCTCAAGGTGTTCCTCCTGGCGCTCGCCATCATCGACGACCTCGGCGCCATCATCATCATAGCCTTCTTCTATACCTCGCACCTGTCGCTCGCCGCGTTGGGGCTCGCCGCCATTGGCGTGGCTCTGCTGGCGATCCTCAACACCCGCGGCGTCACGAGCATTGCCCCTTACGCCATCGTCGGGGTTTTCATCTGGCTGTGCGTCTTGAAGTCGGGCGTGCACGCCACGCTGTCCGGCGTCGTCACCGCGCTCGCCATCCCGCTCACCATCCCCAAGGGCGAGACGCAAAGCCCACTGGTCAAGCTGGAGGATGCTCTGCACCCCTGGGTCACGTTCGGCGTGCTGCCGCTGTTCGCCTTCGGCAACGCCGGCGTGACGCTCGCCGGCATGACGCTCGCAAAAGTCTTCAGCGAAATTCCCATGGGCATCGCGCTCGGCCTGTTCATCGGCAAGCCGATCGGCATCTTCGGGTTCTCGTTCGCCGCCATAAAGCTCAAGCTCGCCGGCAAGCCGGAAGGCGCCACATGGTCGCAAATTTTCGGCGTGTCGGTGCTGGGCGGCATCGGCTTCACCATGAGCCTTTTCATCGGCATGCTGGCGTTCGTCGACACGGAGCGCGCCGCGGAGATTCGCATCGGCGTGCTGCTCGGCTCCATCGCCTCGGCGATTGTCGGCTACCTGATACTCAAGCGCGTGACGCCGTCCATCGTTTCCGTCACCCCGGCGGGTGACGCGACACGCCACTGAGCGCAAACGGCGCGCCTCAGCTCGCCTTGGCGGCAGCACCCTGGCGCGCGGCCCTGATATTGGCCGATCGCCGCTGATGGTATTTGCGCGACAGCTCGTCCCACTCGATCGTGAGCGAGCCGCCCGTCGCCGCGTGCTGGCGTTCCCAGTTGGTCAAGAGATCGAGACAGGCGTGGTCGATGTACTCGAGCTCGTTGACGTGCACGTGCACCTCCGCTCCGGGCTTGAGGCCCTCCAGCGTCGACGCCAGCGTCGGCAGACGGATCAGCGTCGCCGCGCCCTTGAGGTGCAGATCGACCCGGTTGCCGTTCTCCTCTTTGCGTACGTCGAGGTGCGAGAAGGCGTACAGCAGCTTGATGAGCGACAGCCCCAGCCCGATGAGCACGCCCTCCAGCAGGTTGGTGGCGACGATCATCACCACCGTCGTGGCGTAGATGAGCACCTCGGTCTTGCCGAACTTCAACAGGTTGGCCACCACCTTCGGGTAGGCGAGCTTGTAGCCGGTGTAGACCAGGATCGCGGCCAGCGCCGACACCGGTATGTAGCGCAGCGTGAAGGGTATCGCGCTCACGAAGATCAGCAGCCACAATCCGTGCAGGATGGCAGAGGCCCGCGTCACCGCGCCCGCCTCCACGTTGGCGCTGGAACGCACGATCACGCCCGTCATCGGCAGCACGCCGAGCAGGCCGCAGACGGCGTTGCCGACGCCCTGGGCGGCCAGCTCCTTGTCGTACTTGGTGCGCGGGCCGCTGTGCATCTGATCGACGGCGGTGGCGCACAGGAGCGTCTCGGCGCTGGCGATGAAGGCAATGGAGACGGCACCGATCAACACCGGCAGCTCGAGGATGCGCATCAGCTTCTCGGGCGTGGGGAAGATCGTCACCGACCAGAAATTCTCGGGAATGTTGACGTAGTTGATCGTATCGAGCTTGAGGACGGCAGCCGCGAGGATGGCGACCAGGACGCCGACCAATGGCGCCGGGATAATGCGCCAGCTCTTCGGCGCAATGAAGCTCCACAGCAGGATCGCGACGATCGTGATCAACCCCACCATGCCCGCTGTAATGTGCGAGTCGTCGGCCTCTATGGCTTTGATCAGGGTGCTGGGAATCCCCAGCAGATTCTGGATGCCGGTCCCGACCGGGGGATAGTCCAGCATCACGTGGAACTGCGAGACGAAGATCAAAACGCCGATGCCGGCGAGCATCCCATGGATGACTGCCGGCGATACGGCACGGAACCATTGCCCCAGCTTGAAGATACCGGCGGTGAACTGCAAAAGCCCGGCGAACAGCACGATGACGCCGAGCATCTCCAGGCCCTGCTCCTGCACGAGCTGCCAGACGAGCACCGTGAGACCGGCGGCAGGGCCGCTCACCTGCAACGGCTGGCCGGACAGGAAGCCGACGACGAGGCCACCGACGATACCGGTAATGATGCCCATCGTCGGCGGCACGCCCGAGGCGATGGAGATGCCCATGCACAACGGCAGGGCGACGAGGAAGACGACGACGGAAGCCAGGAAGTCGCGACCGAAGATGGTCGTGGAGTAGGAAGGGAACATGTTGTCTCGCGCGCGGCTTGAGTTTTCGGTGCACAGCCGGCCGGCGCCCCCCGGCCGCCCGGACGATAGCTGCTACCTCTGACCCCTGCAAGCACGCCAAGCGGGGCCGTCGCCCGGTCCACGCGGTCGCTTGACCGGCGCGGGATGGGTGCGGCCTATACTCCCGGGCAGTTGTGCCGGGCGGTGCGTGTCGCTAGGAACCTGCACCCACAGCAGACAATGGCAGCACACCATGAGCAGCTTTCCCGAGATACTCCAGGACCGTTATCGCCGCTTTAAGCACCGGCTGTTCCTGCCCAATGCCGAGCAGTACGAGGATCTCGCCGCCTACGGCCAGAGCCCCGAGGTGATGCTCGTATCGTGCTGCGACAGCCGCGTCGACCCCGAGACGATCTTCAACGCGATGCCGGGCGAGCTGTTCGTGGTGCGCAACGTGGCCAACCTCGTTCCCCCCTACGAGACGGGCGGCAAGTTCCACGGCGTCAGCTCGGCGCTGGAGTTCGCGGTGATGAACCTGCGCGTCAAGCACATCGTCGTCATGGGCCATTCGGGCTGCGGCGGCGTCAAGGCCGCGCTCGACATGAGCACGGCGGTGCAGACGGAGGCCCACTTCATCCGCAGCTGGATGTCGATGCTCGACAACGCGCGGCTTCGGGTGCTGGCGTCGCACCAGATGAGCCCGCAGGCGGACAAGCTCGCCGCCCTGGAGAAGGAAGGCGTCAAGACCTCGATCAAGAACCTGCGCACGTTCCCGTTCGTGCAAACGCTCGAGGACAAGGGGCGGCTGTCGCTACACGGCGCCTACTTCGACATCGCCTCGGGCACACTGTCGGTGCTCAACCACTCGCGCAACGAGTTCTACCCGCTGTAGCGCACCCATTACGAGGCGATTAACCCCTCACCCGGTCCGCCACGCTGCGCATGGACGGACCGACCTCTCCCGTCCATGCGAAGCATGGCTCCGCCATGATGGGAGAGGTGAAATCTGTCGCAGCTACCCCGAAATCACCTCTCCCAGGGGGAGAGGTCGTGAGCTCAGCGTCAAGCTGAGCGAGCGGGTGAGGGGGTGCTACTTCGGCAAGTCCGCCGCAGCGGCGCGCGCCTTCTCGATGGCCGGCAGCAGCTTGTCCTGCAAGCTCTGCGGCGAGATGGGGCCCACGTGCTTGAACACGATCTCGCCCTTGCCGTTGAGAACGAACGTCTCCGGCATGCCGTAGACGCCCCACTCGATGGCGCTGCGGCCGTTGGCGTCGGTCCCTACCGCCGTGAACGGATTGCCGTAGCGGCCGAGAAAGCGGCGCGCCGCAACCGCCCGGTCCTTGTAGTCGACGCCATAGAGATCGACCCTGGTGCGCTCCTTGAGCGCCACCAGCAGCGCATGCTCCTCGACGCAGGCCGCGCACCACGACGCCCAGAAGTTGACGACGCTCACCTTGCCCTTGGCGAGGTCCTTGCTCGTGAAGCCGGGAACGGGCCGGCGTCCATCGACCAGTCCTTCGAGGGCTGGAAATTCCGTCGCCGGCACCGGCTTGCCGATCAGCGTCGAGGGCAGGCGCGAAGGATCGCCGGACTGCAGCGCGAACCAGAACAGCACCACGAGGCCCGCGAAGACGAGCACGGGCGCCACCACCCAGCCGAGCCTGCGCCCCGGTGGCGGCGCTGCCTCCGCCGGGCTGCCCCCTCCGCGATCATCGACAGGTTGTTGCATGTTGGGCTGTGCGCCTTCGGGCTCTAGTCCTGCTGCTCGGAACGGCGCTTCACACCACGCGCAGCAAGGTCCGCCAGGCGCCGCTGCTGCTCGCGGCCATCGAGTGAGAGCCACGCAATGAGGCCGGCGACGACCAGCACGGTGACACCGTAGGCCGACCATATGAAAGCTGCGTGCGGTCCTAGATCCATGCGCATAGCTCCGAGCAAACCAATCGGCCTATTCCGCCGCCGCCAGCTGCCCGGCCTGGGCGCGGGTCACCTCGGCCATCTGCAGCGCCTTGACGCGGCGGCGCAGGATCTCATTGCGCATGGCCTTCACGTGCATCGCCGCAAACATCACGGTGAAGCCCAATGCCATTACCAGCAGCGGATAGAGGATCGAGGCGTCGATGGTCGGCGCGCCCATGCGCATGATGCTCGCGGGCTGGTGCAGTGTGTTGCCCCACTCCACTGAGAACTTGATGACGGGCAGCATCACGATGCCGATCAGCGCCAGGATGGCGGTGAGCTTGGAGGCGAGCGTCTCGTCCTCGACCGAGGATCTGAGCGCGATCAGCCCCAGATAAAGAAAGAACAGGATCAGCACCGAGGTGAGCCGCGCGTCCCACACCCAGTAGGTGCCCCACATCGGCCGCCCCCACAGCGAGCCCGTGACCAGCGCCAGGAACGTGAAGGCGGCGCCCAGCGGCGCGGCGGCCTTGGCGGAGACGTCGGCGAGCGGGTGGCGGAACACGAGCAGCCCGAACGACGAGATGGCGACGAGCGCGTAGCCCGCCATGGCGAGCCAGGCGGACGGCACGTGGATGAACATGATGCGCACGGTCTCGCCCTGCTGGTAGTCGGGCGGCGCCACGAAGAAGGCGAGGTAGAGCCCAAAGGCGATGATCGCCGCCGCCACAGCCGCGAGCCACGGCAGAATGCGGGCCGACAGCTCCATGAACCGGGTCGGGTTGGCGAGGCGTTGGGCGGCGGTCTGCATTGGAATTGATCTAAGGGGTTAGGGGCGCAAGTGCAATTGATGGGGCAGTGCCCCACCCCTCCAGACTGCCTGCCCGCTGCCGTGCGTGTCTCGGTGCTTTGCGCCGATGACGGGAGCCGTTGGGATACGCTGCACGGTGGCAAACCATGATCCACAACAGCCAGCGCATTTGCTCAGGCCGTGCAAACGAAGCGTGCGCAGGCCGGCCCCTGGCGTGGCGCCCCGGAACGCAAAGGACTGTGAAAACTCGTATATATTTCAATGTGATAGGAGGCTGTAGCGGGTCTTAAACAATGCTGGCGTTACTAAGCCAGATGCTAAGTCAAGAAATCGGCCAATATCTTTACTTAAGGCTGCTGCCACGTTAAGTGAGTGCTACCAACAGCGGAGAAGCCTCATGGCCAACGCTTTCGATAGCCGGGTTGGACGATATGTCGAGACGGCTTACGGCGATGAGCGAGTCCGCGCGTATGTCCCAACCTCTCTTCCGCCCGACCCGCCCGTCCGCCTTGAAGACTTGATCTCACGCTTGAGTGCTGCCGATCAAGCCGTGGGACGGCTCGATGGTATTACCTTGCTACTGCCGAACCGAGAGCTGTTCCTCTACATGTACGTGCGAAAAGAAGCCGTGCTCTCGTCACAGATAGAAGGCACGCAATCAACCCTCTCCGACCTATTGCGTTTCGAAACAGATGCGCAAGCCGGCGCCCCCGTCGACGATATCCGCGAGGTTTCAAACTACGTCGATGCGATGATGTATGGCCTGGGGCGCCTGGACGAACTTCCAATATCGCTACGACTTATCCGAGAGATGCATGCCCGCTTGCTTCGAAGCGGCCGTGGCCAGACGCAAGATCCTGGCGAGTTTCGCACGACGCAGAACTGGATCGGCGGCACCCGGCCAGGAAATGCTGCGTTCGTCCCGCCGCCTCCCAACGAGGTCATGCCCTGCTTGCATCGGCTTGAGAGATTCATCCATGCAGAGCAGTCCAATCTACCGCCACTCATCAAAGCCGGTCTCCTGCATGTTCAGTTCGAGACGATACATCCTTTTCTTGATGGGAACGGCAGGTTGGGTCGCCTTCTTATTACACTGTTTCTTTGTACTAAGGGTGTTTTGAAACAGCCCCTCCTGTATCTCAGCTTGTATTTCAAGACGCGCCGCGCAGACTATTATCGTCTCTTGCAGGAAGTGAGAGAAACGGGCGCCTGGGAGCCTTGGTTGAAGTTCTTTCTTGATGGGGTTACAGCAACTGCCAAACAGGCGTTTGACGCAGCCACACGAATAAACGATCTCCTTCGCAAGGATCGAGAGCGCATTGCATCCAAGGCGGCGCGGGCGGCATCTGTGTTGCGCCTTCACGAGGTCATGCAAACGACCCCTTTCATTACAGCAAAGAGCGTGCGGGAAAAAACCGGACTGACAGCGCCGACCATAAACGCTGCCATCGCGCAGCTTGAAAAGCTCAAGATTGTAAAAGAGATCACCGGAAGGCAGCGTGGCAGGGTCTATGCGTACATCAAGTACCTCGCCATTCTGAGTGAGGGGGCGCAGCCGATTGCAGACAGCTGAGGTCCGTCGGCTGGGAGCTCTAGTTCCTCAGATCCTCACTGCATCTGCACCCGCAAGGCCGCCGCGGCCGCGATCGGTCCCAGAACGACCGCCGCCAGCGAAAGCGCGGTAAGGATTAAGAAAGGCTGCGTTACCCCGCCGGGCCCCAGCAGCGCCCCGATCGCCGCCATGCCGAAAATGAGCGTCGGCACGTAGAGCGGCAGCACCAGAAGCGCGATCAGCAGACCGCCGCGGTGGGCGCGCAACGTCAGCGCCGCGCCGGCCGCGCCGATGAAGCTGACGGCCGGCGTGCCGATGAGCATGGTCGCCACCAGCACCGGATAGGCGCCGATATCCAAATTCAATAGAATGCCGAGCACCGGCGCGAGTAGCGCCAGCGGAATGCTGGTCGAAATCCAGTGCGCCAGCGCCTTGGCGGCGGCGACCAGCTCCAACGGCAACGGCCCCGTCGCCAGAATATCGAGCGAGCCGTCCTCGTAATCGCTGGCGAATACGCGCGGCAGCGACAGCAGCGCGGATAAAAGCAGCGCGATCCACAGCACGCCGGGCGCGATGCGCGACAACAGATTGAGGTCGGCACCCAGCCCCAAAGGCAGCATCGTCACGACGATCATGTAGAAACCGAGCGCGGTGCCGAGCGCGCCGCCCTGGCGCACGGCGAGCCGCAGGTCGCGGGCAACGAGCGTGGCGAACGCGCTCATTTGCGATCTCCCGCCGCCCCGAGGCGGATCTCCCTGGCGTCGGCGAGCGCCAGCGGCACGTGCGTTGCGATCACGGCAAGCCCGCCGCCCCCGACGTGCGCCTCGAGCGTCTTGACCAGCAGCCCGACCGATGCGGCATCGAGCGACACCGTCGGCTCATCGAGCAGCCACAGGGGCCGCGCGGCAACCGCCAGACGCGCCAGGCCCAAGCGCCGCTTCTGCCCGGCCGACAGATAGCCGGCGGGAATGTCGGCAAGGCCGGACAGGGCAAAGGCGTCGAGCGCGATAGCGACATCGCCGCCGTCGAGGTAGGCAGCCCAGAAGGCGAGGTTCTCGGCCACCGTCAGGTGCGCCTTGATGCCGTCGAGATGGCCCACGAAGTGCGACAGCTCGCCCAGCTCGCGCTCGTCCGCTCCGTTCCCGACGGCAATGGCGCCGGCTGCCGGCTTCAGGAATCCGGCAAGCGCGCGCAAAAGCGTGGTCTTGCCCGAGCCGTTGGCCCCGGTCAGCAGCAGCGCCGCGCCGGCCTCCAGTCGAAAGCTGAGACCCTCGATGATCGTGCGCCCGCCGCGGCACAAGACCAGATTTTCAGCAACCAGCTGCACAGCTCTTGACCATCCGGGTGGCAGATTGCTCTGGCGAAGCGATGGGGAAATCCCGCAAGATGCGGGCGGAGACGCTCGCTGGCCTCGAGAGCCGACGGCCTATATAAGAGGCTCAATTCCACCGACGCCAGCGCAAATGCGCGCTCATCCAGCCCCGCGTAACCGCCATGGTTAGCGGCCTGAAGCCCGGCGAATGACCGCGAACGAAGGAGATCACGACTTGACGGACGCGCCAACGGTCTCGCTCGACAGCTTCAAGTGCCGCAAGACGCTCGCCTCGGGCGGCAAGACCTACACCTATTATTCGCTTCCCGCCGCCGAGCACAACGGCCTTGCCGGCATCTCCAAGCTGCCCTTCTCTATGAAGGTTCTCTTGGAGAACCTCTTACGCCACGAGGACGGCCGCACGGTCACCAAGGCCGACATCGCGGCGATGGCAGGCTGGCTCGCCGACAAGGGCAAGGCCGGCACCGAGATCGGCTTCCGCCCGGCGCGCGTGCTTATGCAGGACTTCACCGGCGTGCCCGCGGTCGTCGATCTCGCCGCCATGCGCGACGGCATGAAGGCCCTCGGCGGCGACCCGCAGAAGATCAACCCGCTCGTTCCCGTCGATCTCGTCATCGACCACTCGGTGATCGTCGATGACTTCGGCTCGCCCGTCGCCTTCGAGCACAACGTGGAGCGCGAGTATCAGCGCAACGGCGAGCGCTACAATTTCCTCAAGTGGGGCCAGGGCGCCTTCGACAACTTCCGCGTGGTACCGCCCGGCACCGGCATCTGCCACCAGGTCAACCTGGAGTTCCTGGCGCAGACGGTGTGGACCAGGACGCTGCCCGACGGCACGCACCTCGCCTACCCCGACACGCTCGTGGGCACCGACAGCCACACCACCATGGTCAACGGGCTCGCCGTGCTCGGCTGGGGCGTGGGCGGCATCGAGGCGGAGGCCGCCATGCTCGGCCAGGCCCAGTCGATGCTGGTCCCCGAGGTAATCGGCTTCAAGTTGACGGGCAAGCTCACCGAAGGCGTGACCGCGACCGACCTCGTTCTCACCGTCACGCAGATGCTGCGCAAGAAGGGCGTGGTCGGCAAGTTCGTGGAGTTCTTCGGCCCCGGCCTCGACACCATGCCGCTCGCCGACCGCGCCACCATCGCCAACATGGCGCCCGAGTACGGCGCAACCTGCGGCTTCTTCCCCGTCGACAACGAGACGCTGGCCTACCTCACCATGTCGGGGCGCGAGCCCTACCGCATCGCGCTGGTCGAGGACTATGCGAAGGCACAAGGCCTCTTCCGCGAGAGCGGCGCGGCCGATCCCGTCTTCACCGACACACTCGAATTGGACCTTTCAACCGTCGTGCCCTCGCTTGCCGGGCCCAAGCGGCCGGAGGGACGCATTGGGCTCACCGACGTGAGCGCCGGCTTCGCCAAGTCGCTGGAGATCGAGTACAAGAAACCGGGCGAGCTCGACAAGCGCGTTCCCGTCGCGGGCCGCGACTTCGACATCGGCCACGGCGACGTGGTCATCGCGGCGATCACCAGCTGCACCAACACCTCCAACCCGTCGGTTCTGATCGCGGCCGGCCTGTTGGCGCGCAACGCGGTGAACCGCGGCCTCATGACCAAGCCGTGGGTCAAGACCTCGCTCGCCCCGGGCTCCCAGGTCGTCTCCGCCTATCTCGACAAGGCGGGCCTGCAGCCCTACCTCGACAAGCTGCGCTTTAATCTCGTCGGTTTCGGCTGCACCACCTGCATCGGCAATTCCGGGCCCTTGGCGCCGGAAATCTCGGCCGCCGTCAACGACAACGGCATCGTCGCCGCCGCGGTGCTGTCGGGCAACCGCAACTTCGAGGGCCGCATCAGCCCCGACGTGCAGGCCAACTACCTCGCCTCGCCGCCCCTCGTCGTCGCCTACGCGCTCGCCGGCTCGGTGCAGAAGGATCTCACCAAGGAGCCGCTGGGCGAAGGCAGCGACGGCCGGCCGGTGTTCCTCAAGGACATCTGGCCTTCCTCGCAGGAGATCCAGAGGTTCATCGCCGACAACATCACGCGCGAGCTGTTCGTGGAACGCTACGCCGACGTGTTCAACGGCGACGCGAGCTGGCGCTCCATCGACACGGCCACGGGCCTGACCTACGCCTGGGACACAGCCTCCACCTACGTGCGCAACCCGCCCTACTTCGAGGACATCAGCCCGACCCCCACGCCCGTCACCGACATCGTCGGCGCGCGCATCCTGGGGCTGTTCGGCGACAAGATCACCACCGACCACATCTCGCCGGCAGGCGCCATCAAGCCCGCCTCGCCCGCAGGCGCCTACCTGCAGGAGCACAACGTGGCGGTTGCCGACTTTAATCAATATGGCACCCGGCGCGGCAACCACGAGGTGATGATGCGCGGCACCTTCGCCAACATCCGCATCAAGAACCACATGGCCAAGGACGCCGCCGGCAACGTCAGGGAAGGCGGCTTCACCGTGCACCATCCTTCCGGCGAGCAGATGTCGATCTACGATGCGGCCATGCGCTACAAGGCCGAGGACGTGCCGCTGGTGGTGCTCGCCGGCGTGGAGTACGGCAACGGCTCCTCGCGCGACTGGGCGGCGAAAGGAACGAACCTCTTGGGCGTCAAGGCCGTCATCGCCCAGTCGTTCGAGCGCATTCACCGCTCAAACCTCGTGGGCATGGGCGTGGTGCCGTTCGTGTTCGCCGACGGCACGAGCTGGCAGTCGCTCGGGCTCAAAGGTGACGAGACCGTAACCATTCGCGGCCTCGCCGACATCAAGCCGCGCCAGATGATGACGGCCGAGATCACGTCTGCTGACGGCTCGGTGAGGTCGGTCCCCGTTCAGTGCCGCGTCGACACGCTGGACGAGCTCGAATACCTGAAGAACGGCGGCATTCTGCACTATGTCCTGCGCAACTTGGCTGCCGCCTGAGGGCGCCCCGCTGCACGCTTAACGGGACTCAATCTTTCGTGACAGGCCGTTGAAGCGCTAAACCTCGGCGCCTAGTCTAGTTACAGTGTTGCCCCTGAAGGGTCTCGAGCAGATGCGGCTGCCCACCTTAATCGCGCTGACGATCGCGCTCATCCTGCCGGCCGCCAGCGCCTCGGCGCAGGCGGTGGGCGTCAATCCGTCGTTTGGACCGCCCAAGAACGTGCTCGAACTGTTCACCAGCCAGGGCTGCGACACCTGCCCGCCCGCCGACGCCGTGCTCGCCTCCTACGCGGAGCGCCCCGACGTCATCGCCCTGTCGCTGCCCGTCGACATCTGGGACTACATCGGCTGGAAGGACACGCTCGCCTCCGACAAGAACACCGAGCGCCAGAAGGCCTACGCCAAGGAGCGCGGCGACAACGCCATCTACACGCCCCAAGTCGTCGTCAACGGCATGATGGGCGTCAAGGGAAGCAACCCCGAAGCCATCGACCAGGCCATCGCCACCACCGACGCGGCGCTGCAGTATCAACGCGTGCCGATCCGCTTCTGGCACGAGCGCAACTCCATCGTCATCGAGGCGGGCGACGCCCCGCCCGGCACACAGCCCAGGGAGGCGACAATCTGGTTCGCGGTGGTGCAGAAGCGGGCCCAGGTTCCCGTGCGCGAGGGCGAGAACCAGGGCAAGACGCTGACCTACACCAACATCGTGCGCGAGATGATGCCGGTCGGCACGTGGAACGGCAAGGCCATGAGCCTGCGCCTGGCGCGCACCGCGGTGATGCGCCCGGAGACTGAGGCGTGCATCGTGCTTTTGCAGGAGGGCAAAGCCGGCCCCATCCTCGGCGCCGCCTGGACCGGGTTGTGGTAGCGGACCCGGCCGCTTCCTACAGTAGCCGGCGAGCGTCGGCATTGTAGGTTGGGTTGAGGGCCGCCAGCGCGCCCCTATCACTCAATCGCGCGCTCGCATGGCAGTGCCCACGGCACTGGCGACAACATCGGGCAACTCGGTGCGCAGACCATCAATCTTGCCTTCAACGGCATCGAATCTCGCGTCGATCCCGTCGAAACGCGTATGCATATAAAGCTGGATATCCCGCAGTTGGCCGGAGATGAACTCGAACCGGCCTTCGAGCTGCGACAGGCGCGTCTCTGCAAGATCAACGCGGCGTCTCAGATCTCTAAGCTCTTTTTCAACATCCATGGCCATGAGCAAGATATATCGCGACCGGCCGGTGTCCGCAAATGGCCAGCAGATTCTAACCCACCAGCCCGCGCTTCTTCAGCACGCCTGAGATCTCCGGCGGCCGCCCTCGAAACGCAACGTAGGCTTTGAGCGGGTCGCGCGTGTTGCCGCCGGAGTAGATGTACTTCTTCAGGCGCCTCGCGGTCGATGCATCGAACGCGTCGCCCGCTTCCTCGAAGGCCGCGAACGCGTCCGCGTCCATCACCTCCGACCACAGGTAGCTGTAGTAGCCCGCCGCATAGCCGCCGACGATGTGCAGGAAGTGCGGGATGCGGTGGCGCATGACGATCTCGCGCGGCATGCCGGCGTCATCGAGCGTTTTGCGCTCGAACGCAGCCACGTCGATGCCGCGCGCATCCTCCTGCGCATGCAGGTCGAGGTCGACCAGCGCCGAGGCGGCATACTCCACCGTCGCGAAGCCCTGGTTGAAGTTGCGCGCCTTCTTGATGCGCCCCAGCAGCGTCTGCGGCATCGGCTTGCCCGTGCGATAGTGCACGGCGAACCGCTGCAGCACCTCGGGCACCATGAGCCAATGCTCGAACAGCTGCGAGGGCAGCTCCACGAAGTCGCGCGTCACGCTCGTGCCGGAGATGGACGGGTAGGTGACGTCCGACAGGAGCCCGTGCAGCCCGTGCCCGAACTCGTGAAACAGCGTGCGCGCGTCATCGAGCGACAACAGCGTCGGCTCGCCCTCGCCGCCTTGGGCGAAGTTCATCACGTTGACGATGATGGGCCGCACGTCGCCGGCCACACGCGACTGGTCGCGGAAGCCGCTCATCCACGCGCCCGAGCGCTTCGACGGCCGCGCAAAGTAGTCGCCGAGGAACAGGCCGACGTGGCCGCCGCGCTTGTCCGTCACCTCCCACACCCGCACGTCGGGGTGATAGCGGGGCACGTCACGCAGCTCCTTGAAGCGCAGGCCGAACAGCCGCGATGCCGTGTCGAAAGCGGCGGCGATCACGTTCTCCAGCGTGAAGTAGGGACGCGTCGCCGCCTCGTCGACGTCGTAGAGCGCCTTGCGCTCCTTCTCCGCGTAATAGCGCCAGTCCCAGGCGGCGATCTCGAAGTTGCCGCCCTCCGCCCGCACCCGCCGCTGCAGGGCATCGCGTTCCGCGCCGGCGCGCTTGACCGCCGCCGGCCACACGGCCGTCAACAGATCGCGCACGGCTGCCGGCGTCTTGGCCATGGAGTTGTCGAGGCTGTAGTCGGCGAAGCTCGAATAGCCCAACAGGGCCGCCATCTCCGCGCGCAGCGCCACGATCTCGGCGGTGATGGCGCGGTTGTCGGTCTTGCCTCCCATCTCGCCGCGCTTGATCCAGGCGGTAAACGCCTGCTCGCGCAGGTCGCGGCGGGCGGAAAACAGCAGGAAAGGCTCCACGCTCGAGCGCGACAGGGTGATGACGTGCTTGCCGGCGAGCCCCCCACTTGGATCCATGTCGGAGGCAGCGCGCGCCGCGGCGCCACGCACCGCCTCGGGCAGCCCGGCCAGATCGCGCTCGCCTTCGAGCACCAGCCGCCACGACTGCTCGTCCTTCAGCACGTTCTGCGAGAATTTGGTGGCGAGCGAGGCCAGCCGCTCGCTGATCTCGCAGACGCGCTTCTTGCCCTTGCGGCCGAGCTTGGCGCCGGCGCGCACCAGCGAGAGACGATGCAGCTCCAGAACGCGGCACTGCTCGTCTGAAAGATTGAGCCGGTCGCGGCGCTCATAGAGGTCGTCCACGCGGCGGAACAGCTTGGCGTTGAGCACGATGGCGTTTATGTGGGCGGCCAGCTGCGGAGCGATCTCCCGCTCGATCTCCTGCAGCTCCTCGTTGGTGTCGGTCCCCGACAGATTGAAGAACACCGCGCACACGCGCTCGAGCAGCAGGCCGGTTTTCTCCATCGCTGCGATGGTGTTGGCGAAGGTGGGCCGCGACGTCTGGCCGGCGATCGCAGCGACCTCCGCCTTGTGCGCCTTGAAGGCGGCGGCGAACGCCGGCCGGAAATGCTCAGGCTCGATCCTGCCGAACGGCGGCAGCCCGAACGGTGTCGTCCACTTCGTCAGCAGCGGATTGCCCGGCTTGGACTTGCGGACCGCTCCTTTAGCGCGCGCGGGCGTCTTGGCTCGACGTTTGGGGGCGGCTTTGGGCTTGGTCCTGATTCGGGGCTGAGCTTTTGCTTTGGCGGCCGTCTTTGTCACTCACGCAATTCCTTGGGGGCGGCACGGATCGTGATGCCTTGGACAAGAAAATAGGGCCGGCGGGGAGCCGGCCCCATCATGCTCTTGGGACAAGTGTATCACGGGAAGGTTGCCAACAAGACCCGGTCCTTCGGAACGACCCCGGGGGGCTGGGGGGCTGAGAGTCCAGGGTGCTCCATCTGGACCGGGCCTAGAGGCAACGATCGAACGTTCGCAATGGTTTGGGGCCGTACGTTGTCCGCGCGGGGTCGTGATTTTGACCATGTCGGGGAAATTCCGTGCCCGTTTCTTGCTGCACGGCACGCGGATTTGTCGCGCGTTGCAGCAGCGCCCCGTCGATCCAGGCCTTGAAATTGACGGCGCCAAGCGCAATCATGAGCAGCCTGTGACAAGGAGGCGCCATTGAGCGAAAGCGAGCCGATAGCCTTCAGCCCGCACCAAGCGGGCGGCTTGCGAGCGGTCTCCCCGACCGCAAGCCCTGGATCGGAAGCTCGGCGGATCACCACCTTCGACCGCCAGGAATTGAGCGCCATCCTCGACATCTACGGCCGCAAGGTGGCCGCCGGCGAGTGGCGCGACTACGCCATCGACATCGGCCGCGACAAGGCGGTGTTCTCCGTCTTTCGCCGCGCCAGCGAGTTCCCCCTCTACCGCATCGAGAAAGTGCCGCGGCATGCGCGCCGGCAAGGCGCCTATTCCATCGTGGCGCCGGCCGGCCTGATCCTGAAGCGCGGGCACGACCTGTTGCGCGTGCTGCGGGTGCTGGAGGACCGCGTGCGCCTCGTCAGCGCTTGACGCCACGCGGCGTCTGAACCTCCGGGTCATACTCCCCAAAAGCAAAGAGCCCCGGAAACCGGGGCTCTTCACGCGATCGGGCTCGACCTTGGCGCCTACTCGCGGCTGCCGAACAGGTTCAACAGCATGATGAACATGTTGATGAAGTCGAGGTAGAGGGCGAGCGCGCCCATGATGGCGCTCTTGGCCACCAGCTCCGCGTTGCCGCGAACCATCAGGTAGCCGTCCTTGATGCGCTGAGTGTCGTACGCGGTGAGGCCCGCGAACACCAAAACGCCCACAATCGAGATGGCGAACTGCAGGGCGCTCGACTGTAGGAAGATATTCACAAGCATCGCGATGATTACGCCGACGACGCCCATGAACAGGAACGAGCCCCACCCCGAGATGTCCCGCTTGGTGGTGTAGCCCCACAGGCTGAGCGCGCCGAACGTCGCCGCGGTGACGAAAAAGACCTGCGTGATCGACGTGTTGGTGAAGACGAGGAAGATCGACGAGAGCGAGATGCCCATCACGGCCGCGAACAGCCAGAAGGCGATCTGCGCCGCGCCGACGCTCATCTGCTGCATGCGGAACGACAGGTAGAGCACGAAGCCGAGCGGGGCCAGCATCACGACCCAGCGCAGCGGCGAAGTATAGAGCGCCTGGCCGAGCGGCGTCAGCGTCTCGACGCTCGAGCCCGCGAGCACGCTGGTCAGATAGGCAATAACGCCCGTAAGCGCCACGCCCGCGGCCATGTAGTTGTAGACGCCGAGCATGTAAGCGCGCAGGCCCTCGTCCACGGCGGCGCCAGCGCGGCCCGCCATACCTGGTTGCGCATACCTTTTGTCGAGCTGAGCCATGAGTATATCCCTGAATCCCTTTGGTTCGGCGGAAGTTGCCAAATCACGGCTGGAATATGCGATGCCGTGACGACCCTTTCAAGGCGCCCAGCATCGCTTTTTGGGCGCCGGGCCCCGTTTGGCGGGCCCTGAACGCCTGGCATTTATCTTTGCTTTACTCAGATCGCAGGAACGGCACGGCCGGCGCCCGCAGGACCGCCCACGTGCCCACGCCGCCGAACAGGAACACCAGCCCCATCGACACGCCCAGCGCCATGGCGACCGCTGCGAGCGAGAAGGTGAAGTCAATATGCATCAGCTGGGTGACCGCCAGCCAGGCCGCGGTCGCCCCCAGCGCCACGGAGAAAAGCGCCGTCACGCCCGCCAACAGGAAATACTCCAAGAAGTGCGATGTCAGGATGCGCCGGCGCGTCGCCCCCAGCGTCTTCAGGATCACGGCCTCGAGGATGCGGCGGCGCTGGGCGGTCGCCAGGGCGCCCGCCAGCACCAGCGCGCCCGCCAGCAGCGTGACGCTGCCGGCAACGCGCACCGCCGTCATGACCTTGGAGAACACCGAGTTGAACGCGTCGAGCACGTCCTTGACGCGGATGGCCGTGACCGAAGGATAGGTGCGGCCCAGATCGCGCATCGCCTGCGCCTCGGTCTTGAGCGGCGTGCCGGGCGGCAGCGAGAGGGTCGCCAGCAGATTGTGGGGGGCGCCGGCAAGCGTGTTGGGCGAGAACACCATCACGAAGTTGATGGCGAGGCTCTCCCATTTGACCTCGCGCAGGTTGGCGATGCGTGCCGTCACGTTGCGGCCCAGCACGTTGACCGTCACCGTGTCGCCGATGTCCAGGCCGAGCCGCTTGGCGAGCTCCGCCTCGAACGACACGAGCGGCTCGCCGTCGTAGCCGGCCTCCCACCACTTGCCCGCCACCACCGTGGAGCCGCGCGGAACGTCGCGCGCATACGACAGGCCGCGGTCGCCGTTGAGCACCCACTGCGCCTCGGGCGGCGCCTTGAACTTCTCCGCCGGCGTGCCGTTGAGCTCGACGATGCGCCCGCGCAGCATCGGCGCCTCCTCGATGACGGTGCCGGGCACCGCGCGCTCGATCAGCTGCGAGAGCTGCGCAAAGTCCTCCTTGGTCACGTCGAGCACGAAGTAGTCGGGCGAGCTCGTCGGCAGCCGTTCGCGCAGCTCGCGCACCAGCGAGGCGTCGGCGAGCGCCACGGCGACCAGCAGCGAAAGCCCGGTGCCGAGCGAAAGCACCACCGAGCGCGTCAGGCCGTCGGGTGCCCCGAGGTTGCCGACGGCAAGCGCCAGCTCGGGCAGGCGCGGCCGCGGCAGGCGGCGCGCCACCCAGGTCACGCCCGTGCCGAGAGCGAGGAACACGGCAAACAGCACGACGAGGCCGCCGCAGAAGTAGATTGCCACGCGCATGGAGTCGGCCGTCAGCATGGCGAAGCCGACGAGCGCCGCCGCCACCAGCACCGTCGCGCCAATGATCCACGCGCGCGGGCGCGTGCGGTCGGCCGTCA
>Ga0307426_1000307_pt1 | contig 33017 bp, 30 predicted proteins | sample SalMarWE160340MG_FD_202165 | JGI IMG/M metagenome (GOLD analysis project Ga0307426, IMG submission 202165) | Salt marsh sediment microbial communities from the Plum Island Ecosystem LTER, Massachusetts, United States - WE1603-40 | ecosystem: Environmental > Aquatic > Marine > Intertidal zone >...
GGTAACTGCCAGTTCGGATCTTCCGGCTGCCATTTTCTTGGATTAGGAAGTTCTAAGTATTCAACACTTTTGGGAATACCGCTGTAATTATATACTCCGTACTTGAATTCAGTTTTTGGATCCAGCCAGCTTTTCCGCGGTGGTGCGTAATTAATTTTTTCTGCTAATTCTTCTGGTTTTATTTTTGTTTCAGACATTACGATCAATTAAAAATTATAAGTTTAAAACTCTTATTGCTCCTCTAACTCCTTCTCTAATGGCAATCCGGTGGCTTTCATTTTTTCTCTGAATTCATCTTCATACTCTTCATAAGTATGAACTCTTACAGGGTATTCCCAGGGATTTACATGTCTTTTAGTTCTACTGTTGTTTGCAAGATTCCTTGTCGGTGAAAGAAAAATTCCCGGCATATGAAGCAGCTTGCTGAACGGGAAATACGCAAGCAATGTGCTTACAAGAAATAGGTGAATGTAAAAAATAACTCCGATCCCTTCGGGGATAACCGGATGAAAGCTGAACAATCCCAGTGCTAATTCCTTTACGCTTAGAATATCCACTCTTGTAAAGTACCGCATCAATATTCCGGTAATTGCTATACTTAGAATTAAAAAGAGAGGAAAATAATCCGATGCTAAAGAAATATATCTCAGCTTCGAATCGAAAACTCTACGCAGGAAAAGGAATGTTAACGCCGCTACAATTATTACATCGGAAGCGTATAAAATCGGGAGACCGACCTGGAAAAAGCCATCAAGATTTTGAAGGAACGGAACGAAAGCCGGAACCGGTTCCATAAAATACCTGAAGTGCCTGAGTACAATGACGAGGAACGTCCAGTGAAAAGCAAGCGCACCGAGCCATAGGTACTTGCTGCTTCCGTAAGCTAATACCGGTCCGTTTTTTAATTCTGTTTTGGTATTCCTGAACAGAGACCTGAACAACAAAATCTCAAGGCACATTCTTCCGATAACACCAAGGGTAGAAGATGGACTTTCCAGCTTACTGCTTTTTATCCACTTCAAAGATTTTTGCTGACCTGCTATCGTAGGAATGTGATAAGGTACAGGCGATCTCGACCACCTTATTACTCTTAATACAATTCCTAAAATGAAAGTTGCAATTGCAGCATAGGGAATGATAACTCCAAAGAGGAAATCCAGCTTAGCAGTTTCAACACTGAGTGTAACCGCTACGATTATAATAACTATCGCAAAAAGCGAAAAAAGAATATTCATCAATAATTCCCCTTATGGAATAATATTCGTTAATTATTTTTTTGAATAACGCTAAACGCTATTACATTTTAATTTATTTAATTCCCGGCAACTTTATTTAACTTTTATTCACCGGAGTATTTACACTAAATGATCCGGCTTTTATTTCGTTCACCCTAATTTTAAAAACCTTCTCCCTGGCTTCCATATACAGATCAAAAGCAATAAGAGCTATCCGGTCTATTGCTGATTCGAGTTTTGAGAATTCATCAACATTTTTTTTCTCTGAAAGTTCGGCACCGAGTTCATCACGTATAACTTTTTTCAGGGAAAAGATAAATCCAATAGCCGAAGAAGGAGAAAAATTCTGAATAGCCCTTATTTTAATTATGTCGTTTAATAACAATTTTATTTTTCCAAAATCACTGCCGTTAATTATTTCATCGTAGATACATTCGGCAGTACTTGAAATTGTAAATCCAACCGGATTACTAAATCTGTCTTTTTTCAATTCTAAAAACTTCGAAGTCTCAACCGGATATGTTTCAAGAACAGACCGGGTCCAGTTTTTAATAATTGCAGTTTTATTTTTATTTAATAAATCGGTAATCATTTATATCAATCAAATTTTAATAACAGGCATCACTTTATTTTGTCCACACTAATCTGATGTTGTTTCTAATCAACAGCCTGGAAATTAAAGACAGACTTTAAAACTCTCAGACTAAACGCAGCCAGTCGGCTTTGTTAGTCCGGCAACCTTACAAGCACCTTTTGCGGGACCAGAAGGATACAATTCATATATTTGTTTCAAAGAAAATCCTGTTTCCTTGCAAAGTTTCCTGATCATCGGCGCAATTCCGAATTGCTTGTAATAATCACGAAGATAGTTGACGATCTTCCAGTGATCTTCTGTCATTTCTTCAACATCTTCCGTTGTTGCTAACGCTTTAGCAACCTCTTCATTCCACTGTTCAGGCTGCTCAATGAAGCCGTCTTCATCGACTTCAACTTTAATGTCTTTATATTCGAAGGTTGGCATTTTTACTCACCTTATGATAGTTAGAAATATTGTTTGGTTAATTATTATTTTATTATCTCATTTCAATGTAACCGCAGGGACAATTCTCTGCACATTTATTACAACCGTTGCAAAGATCCAGCTTAAATTTGTACGGTTGATGCTTGATAACAGGTTTTACAATCGCCTGATCCTGGCAATAACTCCAGCAGGTTCCGCAATCGAAACAGGAAGCACAGCTCATACATCTTTTTGCTTCTTCTATTGCTTGCTCTTCAGTTAGAGTAGATGTTATCTCACCGTTTAGATTTCCAAGTCTTTCTTCGGGCGATAATTTAAACGGTTCGTTGCGCAGCTTACTTTCATAAAAGTTCAGGATGATTTTATCGTGCGTAATAACCGGAGGTTTCTGTTCCGGTTCAGGTTGAATATCTCTGAACCTATTATGAATTGCTTCCGCTGCTTTTCTTCCCTGGAAAATTGCGATTGTTGCTAATCCAAGTTCAAGTGCGTCACCACCGGCATAAGTATCTGGAATTTTCGTTACACCATTTTCATCAACTTTAATCCAATCCTTACCTTCATGAAGATTATCTAATCCATTGAAATCAGGTTCCTGGCTAATAGCTGCGATTACAGTTGTTGCATCTAAAGCAAAAAATGAATCGGGAATAGGAACAGGTCTTCTTCTGCCCGATGAATCGGGTTCGCCTAATTCCATTCGCTGGCATTTCATTTTGGTTATTTTATCGCCGGCTTTTTCGAATTCAACAGGTGCAGCAAGAAATTCAAGCTTTACTCCTTCTTCCTTTGCTCCAACTATTTCTTCTTCGATTGCAGGCATTTCTTTTCTTGTTCTTCGGTAAACAATTGTTACATCGGCACCCAGCCTTTTTGAAATACGTGCTGCATCGATTGCTGTATCTCCGCCACCGATAACAAGAACTTTATCGCCAACTTCAACCGTTTCGCCGGAGTTAATCTTATTCAAAAATTCGGTTCCGGTAAATACATTGCTTGCATCTTCATTAGGAACACCAAGAAGTTTTCCTTTATGTGCACCAATTCCAACAAAGATTGCACTATAATCTTTCTGTAAATCCTCATAAGGAATATCTTTTCCAATGATCTGGTTGCATTTGATTTCAACACCAAGATCTTCAATTCTTTTTATTTCCTTATCGAGAACAGCGGGAGGAAGACGGTAATCCGGTATGCCGTATCTTAACATTCCACCCGGTTTACTAAATGCTTCGAATACCGTCACACCATAACCTCTTTTTGCAAGTTGATATGCACAAGATAATCCCGCAGGTCCGGCACCGATTACAGCAACTTTCTCCTCGTAAGTCTCGTCGGAAATCTTCTTTAATTGAAAACCTTGTTCGAGTGCATAATCTCCGACGAATCTTTCAAGATTATTTATACCGACCGCACCATCTTTGTGAGTTCTATTGCATTCACTTTCACATGGGTGCGGGCATACTCTGCCACAAGATGAAGGAAACGGATTTTTTTCCGTTAGGATTCCCCACGCCTTTTCATAGGATTCCTGATAGCTTCTTCCCGCTCCTTCAGACTGACTGATGGTCGTTAGGAATTCTCTTATGTTGGTTTCGTTGGGACACCCATTCGAACAAGGAGGTGTTTTCGGTACCTGAACAGGACGAAGAGGTGAAGTCTCAACGGAAGAACCGCCGGCTGAATGACCTCTCAATCCTCCTAAAGGTTTTTTAACTTTTTTTACAACCTTTGCCATTTACTATTCTCCAATCATCTACGTTAATTCATTGTTTAATATCAAGCGTAAGGATAGATTCCTGATTTTACATCTTCCATTTGCTCTAATATTTCATTGTGCTTTCGCTCATCAATCATCAGGTAGCTGAGCAAATATCTAACAACATAATTCTTACTGTTCTTCCGCGATTCCTCTGCAAGCCTGATCGTTTCTTTTTCAAGCTCAATATGTTTTTCTACCATTTCCCAAACATCACCGAGCTCTTCCGGCGATAAAGTAATCGCCTGCTTTTCAAAACTGTCGATTATCAACTGCTGAATTCTTTTATGCATCGCAGAATCCTGTTTAATAATTTCCATTATGTGTTTTACAATCGGATTCTTTGTTTTAGCCATAATCTCAGAAGTTGATTTAACCGACTGGTCTTCCACTACCTGCCATTTCTTTAAGGTCTTAACCAATTTTTCATTTAGTTCTTTTTGAGTAGCCATTTCTCACCTTTCAATTAATATTTTTGTTTTTTTTAATTCCTTATATTTCTTTGCGCACTTGACCATTCCTTCAGTCCATTCAGGGGTAGCTAAAGCATGAATATGAAAATAACTGGCACAAACATTTTTGTAAGTCAATCCATCTCTTTTATTAAAACATCCGGTTCCTCGCAAAACAGAGAAGGTAGTTTTCAAAGATTGATCATATTCATAAATTTTTGAGTAATGGAATTCATGTCCTTTAATAGCTGTTCCTGTTTCAAAGAAAGGATTTTCATCATCAACAATTACTTCACTGTAACCATGACCCTGTGGTTTTTCTTCAACCTTAATTTTTATTGGTAAAATTCCCGAAAGTGAATATTCTTTTCCTTTCCAGGTTACACTTTTTGCTAAGTACATCAAGCCACCACATTCTGCATAAACTGGTAAGCCTTCTTCAACAAGATTTTTCAAAGAGCTCATCATTTCCTTGTTTGAGGAAAGCCCCTCAAGATTTGTTTCCGGGAAACCACCGCCGATATAAAGCGCATCCAATTCTGCCAAATCATTTTTTTGTGTTGAAGAAATTTCAATTAAGTCGGCGCCCGCTTCGGCAAGCATCTCAAGATTCTCAGGATAATAAAATGAAAACGATTTATCCTTGAAATAACCAATTTTTACTTTTGTTTTAGAAGAATCGAAACCTTGTTTAACTCTTTCAGATTTTTCAATTTTTAGTGGAATTGACGTCCGTGCTATCTCAATAATTTTTTCAACATCAACATTCTCTTTTATAACTTTTCTAAAGTTTTTAATGAAGACCGAACCTGCTTCATATTCTCCGGGAGTAATTAATCCAAGATGACGTGAAGGTAGAGTATAATTACCCGGAAGCTTTGGTATTGCTCCAAGAACCGGAATGCCAGCTAATTCCTCAATTGATTCTTTTGCAATTTTAGCATGTCGTTCGCCAGCAACCTTGTTTAAAATTACTCCTGCTATTTTTAAATCCGGATCAAGCTTTTGACATCCGAGTATCGAAGCTGCAGCAGTACGAGTAACTTTTGAAACATCCTGAACGATAATTACAGGTACCTGAAGCAGCTTTGCAAGCTCTGCAGTGCTGTGAGTACCTTTACTGTCCACACCGTCGAAGATTCCCCTGTTACCTTCAATCACATTAATACCGTTACCTGTTGCATATTTTATAAAAGAATTTTTGACAGCTGGAAAACCCATCAAATAAGTATCGAGATTCCTGGCTGGTTTACCCGAAGCCAAACTCAGCCAGGCAGCATCGACGTAATCAGGTCCTTTTTTGAAAGCGTAAATATTCGTACCTCGCTCTTTCAGGCAGGCAAGAAGACCACACGATACAACAGTCTTGCCCGAATCGCCTGACAAACCGCTGATTACAATTCCCGAATAACTTTCAGATACCATAATTTATTTCTGCACTATCTGTAAAAAACAGAATTAATTTTCAGCACCTTCTTTATGAGGAATTTCGATAAAGCTTCCACCGAAATACGTATAAACGCATTTCCCGGATTCTATCAGTTCTCTGATAGCAGATTTTGTTAAAACTTTATCACATCTGTCTCCAAATAATTCCAGTGCTGCTTTTGTCAGGTCAGTTGCTTTCCATTTTTTCTGACCCATACTCTCCTTTACCATTTTATACATGGCATCGGCAACTTCCTCGACTTTAACTTGCTCAGCCATAATTCATCTCCTTTTAATAAGTCAATTGTGCCGAACGTTTAAATGTTAATCCGGCGTGTTTGAAATCATCAATATGTTCCTTCTCGAATGGAATTCCCGTCATTTCGAAAAATCTTGGCCAGCCAATACGGTTTATCCATTCACCCATTCTTTCGTAGGGTTTAGCATTCTTTGCCCAAACTTCAACGAGGTTCTTTACTGCGTCTACAACTTCCGGCCATCTTGGTGGATTGTTGGGAATGAATGGAATTGCCAATTTTGAAAACATCGGTTCGCTTCTTGCGTTCGATACTTTACCTCCAACCCAGATGGAAACTCCATCATTTAAAGGATCGTTCAATGGCATTGCAGGACATACAGTGTAGCAATTTGCACAGAACATACACCTTTCTTCGATAACCTCAACTGATGGATTGCCCTCGTAAGTTGCTGGTTTAATCGCTGCAGTAGGACAAGCAGAAACGACAGATGGAATCTCGCACATAGCCTTTAATCTGCTTCTATCGACTTTAGGCGGCCGTCTGTGAATTCCCAGTATTGCAATATCGGAGCAGTGAACAGCACCGCACATATTTAAACAGCAAGCCAACGCTATTCTGATTTTAGAAGGCAACTTCATTTCGGTAAAGTACTCAATCAGTTCATCCATTACCGATTTAACTATACCGGATGCATCTGTTGCCGCAGAATGACAGTGAACCCATCCCTGGGTATGAACGATATTAGATATTGAATTTCCCATACCGCCGACGGGATGACCTAATTTTTGCAGATCTTTTATTAACGGTTCTATCTTAGATTCATCCGTTAGTAAAAATTCAACATTGTTACGGCTTGTAAATCTCAAATATCCTTCGGAATATTTATCTGCCAGATCGGAATAAACCCGAATTTTATCAATGCTAAGAAGACGTGATGAACTGGCACGAACCGTAAATAATTTTGCACCTGTGTCTGATACGTGTACCATTACACCCGGTTTCACAATTTCATGATATTTCCACTTCCCGTAATTTTCTTTAATGATGGGGGGTAAGAATTTTTCATAGTGGGGTGGACCAATATCTGTTACCCTTTTCTTTTTTTCTTCAGCCATTTTAATTATTCCTTTTTAAATGTGAATTTAAACTTTGTTATCAATTAAGATTAAATTTATTTTTCTTCAACAGCCTCTTCGGTTTCATCTTCGAAATACTCTTCGTAAAATACATATGGATTTTCCCGTGGATGAGCCACCATCTGAGGAATCGGTTCAACACCAATTGCTTCCAGGAAATTGCCCATTCCGACTCTTTGAATAAATTCACCTACTCTCTCGCGGTTCTTACCATTTTCAGCCCAAACCTCATGTATCGCATCGACCAGTTCAATCAATTCGGTATAAGGTGGTTCGAGTTTTATAAACGGAACAATAACAGATGATAGCAATGCACCTTCAACAATAGGCGCTTTTGCACCAATGAGTATGCAAGCTCCGCGATCTTTACCGGGACTAAGTGCTTTTGGCATTGCGTTTATACAATGCATACACTTGCGGCATGCTTTGTTATCGATCTTTATTTCTTTTCCATCCCAATCCATACACTTAGCAGGACAATTGCCCATGACATCCCTCTGGATATTCATACCAGAATCGGCATACTCTTTAACGGCATCTTTGTCAATTTGTATATCATCACGCCATGTTCCTATGATAGACATATCTGCTCTTGCAATTGAAGCAACACAATCATTGGGGCAACCCGACATTTTAAATTTCCATTTATAAGGGAATGCTGGTCTGTGAAGCTCGTCCTGGTAGTGCATAGTTAAAAAGTAGGTTAAAGCCATTGTGTCATAGCAAGCCCATTCACATCGAGCTTTTCCGCAACAACAGCTTGGTGTTCTTACATCTGATCCGGAACCACCGAGGTCAAAGCCTAAATCAGTAAGCTCTTTAAATACCGGTTCCAGTTCTTCAGTTCTGGTACCGAGGAAAACAATATCCCCCGTAGAACCATGCATGTTAGTTAATCCTGAACCGTGTTTTTCCCAGATGTCACAAAGTTTTCTTAAAACATCTGATGTATAAAACCAACCTGCTGGTTGATTTATTCGCAAAGTATGAAAGTGCGATACATTTGGAAATTCTTCGGGTAGATCGGAATATCTTCCAATCACACCTCCACCATAACCGAGAACTCCGACTATTCCTCCATGTTTCCAGTGTCCGATTCTTTCTTCGTACGAACGTTCAAGTTGCCCGAGTAAATCTTCAGCCATCGGATTTTTCTCTGCAGCAGTTTTAATTTCCTTAACAAAACTTGGCCATTTACCTTTTTCAAGTTCATCAAGTTTTGGTGTTTTTCTTTTTACCTCAGCCATTTTTACTCCTTTATTTTAAGAGTTATTCATATTTAATTTGATTAATTTCAACTTCCATTTACTGTGAGAAAAAAGTGTCACTAATCCAGATAAGCAGAACTAATAAAACAACACCCAGACTTAAGCTCCATATTAAAAGTTTTTTTTCGATCGGGAGTAACGGTTCGTACTCCATCTTTTTCATTTCATCTACAAACTTTGTTTCATCTTCCATTTAATCTTATTCCTTTAATATTAATTATATAGCAGGTGGCTTAATACCATGAAAAAATATCCACGAAATAAGTAAACCTATCCAGATTATAAAACCAAACAGGCACAGGATATAAACGACAGCTAATCTTCCAATTCCTTCTTCTTTAAGTTTTTTAAAATTTGAAACCACACCTATAGTGAAAAATGTAAAACAGAAAAACATAACCCGGAAAGAATTTGCTTCGTTTGAAGCAGAAGCTGCATTTTTAATTGAATCGGGTGAAGCCATGCAAACAAATAAAAAGATTAAAAAAGTTAACACGTATCCGATAACAAATTTTGGAAACCTGTCCCATATTTCTCTTGCGCGAACTTTTTCACCGGTTGGACTTTTTTCAATCTTCGAACACCAGATAAGTGCCAATACGAAAGCCCATATTCCTATGAAAACATCAATAAAAACTTTAACGGTTGTGGTAGTCATCACCATCCAACCTTCTTTGTAATTAACACCAATTTCACTCAGAACTTTTGCCCTGATAAGTGCATCGGTAATAGCACCACTTGCAACTGCAGCTCCATCCGTTTTTACAGCAAGCCCCATCCATGCTGCTGCAACCATTGGTTCCTTCCAGAGAAAAATTTGTGCAAAGAATGGAAGAAGTATCAGTTCGAAAACAGCAAACACCACGACCAAGGAAGAAACCATAATTGGAATTATTGGTCTTGATCTGATAGCACTTCCCGTAGCTATCGCGGCCGATACACCACAGATCGATATACCTGATGCCAGAGGTGCTGCCCATTCCTTACTAAATCTGAAATACTTCCGTGCAATGAAATAAACTAATGCCCAATAAATAAGATAAGCAACAATAATAGCAGATAGTCCTTGAAACATAACAATGGATGCGAGTCCTAACGATTCTGCTGCTTTAACACCGAGTCCGGCGCCCATAATAACTATTGCAGTTTTAATGAAGAGTTCAGGTCTTGTTGCAGCTTTAATCTTATTAACCAAACGGGGAAAGAAATTTCCGATAATTAAACCAACAAGAAGGGCAATTATATAACCCGCCTCCCCTGTTAAATTTAATGACCAGGAAATATCAAACTTACCAAGCTGATCGGATGTAGCAGCAATATAAGCGAAGTGCCCTAACAGCCAGCAAAGATAACTTATAAAAAATATTATTGTGAAAGGAAGAATTAATTCACTAAAATTAACACCCATAGCTTTCAGACCAATTCCCACAATTATTAACATAAACAGATATGTTAATAGTAAAGAAACAATACCGGGCAGCCCTGAAAAATTTGTAGATACACTTGAAAGTGAATTGGTAATATCTGTCCATACACTCGTTTTGATACCCCAACCGAGGATATCAAAACCAATGAATAACCCCAAGGAGAGTATAAATACAAAAAGTCCGATCCAAAGTGAAAGCCAGTCTTCACTTACAACAGACTTTTTTTCTAAGTTCATCTTTTATCCCCTTAACAAAAATCTGTAGTAACTAAACCGAACAAAACTTAATTAAGACGTGCTGTAAAAACAAGATAAAATTAGGTTTTGTAATCTATGTGTTGTATGCTTAAAGACTAATGAACATGGGAGTTTAGTGATGTTTTCTACTTTATCGGAATGTGTAATGAACGCACTGCCAGTTCGATTACAAACGTTCTCATTTCCGTGCTGTCAACAGAAAGGTTTAATGGTTCAGGCAAGGTTCCGCAGTTGAAGTTTTTAAACTGAGTTTTAAATGGATGCTGGAGATATAACGAAAGTCTGCTAAACCCGATCGGCAACGGAATCAGCATCCACCAGGCTATCCAGCCGTTAATAATTGGAATTGGATCGTACTTGATCATATGAAATTTTTCAAATCTTTTCTGAAAAGCCGCGAGTAATCCTTCAAACCGGGTAGTAGATTTCATTCTTATTCTTTCCTTCAACCGGTCAACAAAATGATCTTTGGATTCCAGAACAAGATGTTTCATCCTTTTATCTTTAAAGATGACAAGATAATTTTCCAATTTTATTGATCGATTAGCCTCATAAGCAGTTATCGCTTCCAGGATAAGCTTTTTGCTATCCATTGTATGGAAGATTTCTTTTTTCAACTGCTTATCATAACAAGCACGTGTAAAATTATTATATGATGTTGAATAAGGAAAAACAATTTTCAATGCGTCATCGATTACTTTTGATCCGTAAGACATAAATGTAGGACAAACAAATCCACGGCAGTTCAGGCGATCTAATAACCTTGTCCAAACTTCTCTTGATTCACGTTTTCCGATTTCAAAACCAAGTACAACGGTAGATAATGCATCAATAGCTAATGCAAGATACATCAGGTGTTCCTTGTTATCTCCACAATTGCATTTAAATTTCTTGCCAACCAGATGTATCAGTCTTGCTTCATGCTTAGGTGTACACGCATCCAGATAATCTTCCCATTGTGAACAACCGACCAGGTATTCTCTTATTTTTTGATTTATTCTTGTAGGAGAACTGTGATAAATTGATTGCAATTCGCGGTATGAATATCCGCTTAAGTATGCTTCAGTTAGTTCACCGAAATCGGGAGGTTTTTTATTTAGCTTGCTTTGAACCCATGTCTTATGACAAAACCTGCATCTGTAACGTGGATTATTAGTAGAAGTTTTACCGTGTTTGATTATCCTTGTACTGTTACAAAACGGGCAACTGGCGATTTCTGGGTTATCAAGCCACATATTAAAATTCTATTATTGTTACAGTTCTTTATCAAATGTTAGAAATTTGTTCTCACAACTAACAATTGATTTTTTCAATTATATAATATTTAAATGTTTAGAAATCAGTTCATTTGATTTATTATTTTCATTTACAGAATTAATAAATCTTTAATGTTTTCTGATTTTCTACCTTGCAAACAGTATTTGACAATCTCTATGCCACCGTCATCTTTAATAACTAAGAATAAACAAAGTTTACTTTTTATTTATGAATTGTTAATAAATGGCAAATTAAAAAAGGATGAGATAGTATTATAAATTTTTAAAGAAAGGAACTAAACAGAAAGGATCTTGATTTGGTATTATTTAATAAGAATGAGTTCCAAGAACTACATCAATACCAAATTTCTTTTCTAATGTTATTTTAAGATCATCGTAATCTATAGGGCAGGCAGCTGTTTCCATTGCTAATTTCATACACGTTCCAAGATGAAGTGCTTCAATAGGACGATCAAGATTATTTGTAATTTCGTTTAGTAATTTAACTCTTGGAACTGCAAGACCAGGACAATCCCCACAATCAGTCATTGCCACAAGCTCAATTTCATCATACTTCGAAAATTCACCATTCTTTTCTGCTATTCCTTTATAACATTTTGCACAAGCTATACAGGAATGATCCTGAATACGTTTACAATAAAGAATTGCTATCCTTGACATAATAATTCCTCAGTTAGATTATTTTTTTTCGTTAATTAATTTTTTCAATTTATTTAGAGTATCAGGATCTGCATTATCAATAATTTTTTTTAGATCATTTTGAATGTGAATCATTTCAGCAGTATCCTTTTCCTCTTCTGTTGTATCCATCTTCAATATATTTTTAACTGCAGCAATGTAGTTGTTTGGTTTAACGGGTTTTTCAAGATAAATCCCGGGTCCGGACATTGTTAATTCTTTTAAATCAGCTTTGCCAAGATCATCACGCGCATGACCTGTTACTATTATAACCGGAATTTTGGACCACTCTTTATGTTTTGATAATTCACGGTAAAGTTTAGCACCCGACTTATGCGGCATTACCAAATCGAGTGAAATCAAATCGGGGATTTCTTTTTTTATTTTTTCCAGTGCGATATCCCCATCTTCAGCAACACTTACTTCAAAACCGGCTTCCTCAAGCGCTGCTCTCAGGAATTCACGAACATCACTTTCATCATCAACAACAAGTATTTTCTTTTTTATGTTACCAGGCATTATTAACTCCTGTAATTAATCTTTATTCTTTTGATTGCTTATAAAGTGCAGAGAGTCTTTTACGGGAAAATTCCATTATAAATCTTGCCCCTTCACCTTTATGTGAAATAACTTTAATATTACCTCCATGTTCCTTAACTATTTTTCTTGTGGTTAAAAGACCAAGACCAGTTCCTTGTCCCCCCTTGGTTGTAAAGAAGGTTGTAAAGATTTTCTTTTTTATTTCATAATCGATTCCGCTACCATTGTCTGAAACTTCAAAGATGAGCTTATCACGACTTTCGGAAATACTAATTAATACTTCAGTTCCTTTATGATCTCCCATCAAACAAGCATCGATAGCATTCGAAACAAGATTAGTTAAGCAGGTATGGATTCCATCATGGTCAAGCTGTGCCGGTTTAACATTCTTCCCAATTATAGATTTTAATTCAATACCTGATTGTGCGGCAATATCTTTATACAAGTCGATAATTTCCGAAACAAGATCAGCAGGATCGATTATCTCAAGTTTAGGTAAACGTCCCTTAGAAAAGCTGAGAAAGTCTTTAACCAATGAAGTAGTTTTATCAAAATTTCTTTCAAGCATTTCCCAGCCCTGGTTTATCATTTCCTTATTATTCTTTTTTAAACCAAGACTAACTATATATTTTCCGCCTTCCAATCCCATTAAAATATTTTTGATACTATGCGCTAATCCTGCAACCGTCTGACCGACTGCGGCGAGACGTTCAGCTTCAATGACTTCATTTTCTAATTTTCTTATTTCAGTAATGTCATCTGATATTTCAATAACATGCGCAACCGAATCACTGCCTCTTATTAATGCCGATGTTGATACTGCGTAATGAATTTTCTCTCCTTTTTTATCAATGCCTTGCTGAATCGAATGATGAGCTTTCCCGTCTGTAAAAGTTTTATTAGCGGGACAATTACAACATTTGGTATTTTTACGTTTATAAACTTTATAGCAGAACTGACCAACAACATCACCAAAATTTTCCCGGAAGGCTTCATTAGTTCTTACAATTCTGTAATCTTCCCCAATAACAGAAATATAGCATGGTACTCTATCAAAAAGAATCTGGCATTCTTGTTGCCAGCGGTCTTTTTCGGTAACTGTATTTGTCATTTCCATAAAGTAGTTGATCTTACTTCCTCTGCCGGTTTTTAACGGAAATACTTGTGCTACATAGTGAGTTTTTTTCCCATGCTGGTCTACCCCAATCGAATCAAACACAACCGGTTGCTTATGTTTAAATACTTCAATAGCCGGACAATCTTTACATGGTTCTTCAAGATTTTTATAAACTGCATAACATTTTTTGTTTCGCCAGTTTCCGAAATACTCTGTAAAGCTTTTGTTTGCTTCAACAATATTGTATTCCCTGTCAATTACTGCAACGTTGTAAGGAAGATGCTGGAATAATTCCTTGTAAACAACACCGCTAAGTTTTTTATGGCTATATGTTATAGTACCAGGTGTAATTTTTTTTCTACTTTTTAGTTAATACCTTTTTACGTGTTAGTTCTTCAACTTTCTGAATAAAATAATCCACATTAATCGGTTTCTCTATATAACATTCAGGCTTAGAAACAGAATCGTCAGAAATGTAAGAATGAAAATTGAATTTTTCTGTTTCAACCATCCCGCTTATTATAATTACCGGAATTGAATCAAAAATTTTTTCCTGGCGTAACCTGGAATAAAATGATATCCCTGTTTCACCAGGCATCACAATATCCAGACAAATCAGATTTGGACGAATTTCTCTGACTTTGTCCATTGCATTTTTTATTTCACTTACTGCAAATGAATCATAACCATTTGCTTCCAAAACAGCAGTGAGATAAGTTATTACATCGGGTTCATCATCAATTATTAAAATCCTCTTCTTTTGCATTCTCTTTTTACCTTAATCCTTTACATCAACATCAGGAAGAATTACATTGTTGAAATGCGGTAAAGATGTTTCCCATTTCAGATTCACAGTAAGTCTTTCAGGCATTTCCGATTTATGACAGGTCGTGCATTGAGCAAGATTTGTCTTATCTTTCAATTCTCTTGATTTAACGATATGACACGAGACACATAATTTATGTAATGCATCTGTATAAGACGGTGCATAATATTTTTTAACAATGCTGAATTGAGTCTTTTCGAATTTAAATTCGGGATGACACTCTACACATTTTTTTGCCGACTCTGAGTTTCTTGTTACGCCCGTTTTATGACAACCTTCACATTTTATATTTGCCCCATTAACTGAAGCATGCCAATCGTGCCTGAAGAAATCAACTACTTTATACATGCTTGTGTGACATTCCCAACAGCTACTTTCCTGGTAACCGGGAAGAGTTAAATGATGACACTTTATACACTGATCCTGGCCAATTCTTTGAATGTGATCTTTATGAGGAAACATAACAAAATTTCCGTCCCTGTTTCCATTTATAAACAAAGTATCCTTTCCACTTGCCCTGCTGACTTTTACAATTTCTATACCTTTACCTTGAAGCTTACTTTCAGGCATCAGTGCCATTCCAACAGCAAAGCTAATTACAAACGCAAGCGAGTATTTTGTAAGGGAAGATACGTCGGGAGTTCCGAGCCAGGCATGAGAAGAATAATCAAAAGATGGTGCTGTATGGGGTAGTGATTCCGGATCCTGTGGTTTTAAATCCCAAATATGAAATTTTTCAATAGCAAAAAGAAAGACCAAAGCTGCGACTGATACAACGCCAAGACTTATTGTAATTTCCATCCACGATGGTGTATAGGAATCTCCCGTAATGCTCAACATTGTTAATCCGCCAACATTTATCCTGTTAAACACCATTCCAAATACAACCATAAATGAACCTACCCATTGTGTTTTAGTATTATTACGAAGTCGTGGAACAGCAAAAATTATTAGCGGTATGATAATAGAAATTAGGATCTCAGTTATAAATACAAAACTTTCCCAGCTTCCGTTAGTGATCAAACCAAGTTTACCTGAAACAGTGAGATCAATAAACTTAACTAAAAAGTATGTTACCAAAACCCAAACAACTGTTTTGCCGAGCTTTGAAATAAGATCGGTTTCAGGTTTGCGTTTGTACAACCAATGAGAAACCTGGCTCTCGAGTGCAACCATCATTAGTCCCAAAGCAACAGCTGAAATAAAAAACTCAATTGGAAGAATATTTGAATACCATAGGGGATGAAGCTTAAACGGCATAATTAAAAACAATGAACCGAGAGATGACTGATGAAGAGTTGAAAGCATTATTCCCAGCAAAACAAAAACAAAACGAAACTTCATCAGAAAGTTCCTGATCTTAGCGTACCTGCTAAATTCTTCTAACGGTACAGGACTAAATTCAAGCAGTAATACTGCAGAATAAAGCATTACACACCAGCCAACTTCAAATAAAGGAGAATGAGGATTCCAATAAATTATCATGTGCCAGATGTTCCAAGGTAAGCCAAGATCGAAGAGCAAACCAAAAATTACTGCAAGGTAACCAAGAAATGCTGTTAACACCGCAGGTTTAACAAGAGGATGAAATTCTTCCCGTTTCATAATATAGAACATTGCAGTCATAACAAATCCGCCTGCAGCCAAAGCAACACCACCCATTACATCAAAGCCAATCCATAAACCCCACGGTGTAGAATCGGTTAAGTTAGTTGTTGCACCCAATCCAAAAATGAAGCGGTTCAATCCAACTGCGGTTGCAAAGCCGGTTATCAACCATAAAACAAGTTTTGTATTTCTTACTCTATTCATCTTTCGATTTCTCATCCTTGTTTTGTTGTTTGCTAAATTCCATCCGGCGACGGATTATCCAATTCAAGCCAAGCATAAACCCACCCATTCCCAGAAATGCAAAAGGCACAGATTCCATTGCAGGTGCTGTCATCTCAGGCAAAGGCTTATTCCCAAGATTAGTTCCATACGAAAGAAACCCAAGATCGATACCCGATAAGTATAATACTGAAGTTCCACCAACTTCGTGCTCGCCCCAAACCTTATTAATATATTTACTGGGATTTTCTTTAATCCTGTTGTGAGCAATTCTTAAAAGTTCTTTACGCTCACCAAAGATCGTAGCGTTAACCGGACATATTTCTGTACACGCCGGCTGTTGCCCTCTTTTAATTTTATTATCATAGCACATAATGCATTTGCGGACATAGGGAACTGTTCTGTCCCAATCATAACGAGGAATTCCATATGGGCAAGCCATCATACAATAACGGCAACCCAGACATTTATCGCTATCATAAATAACCGGACCTTCTTTGGTTTTATGTAATGCGCCAACAGGACAAACTGAAGCACAAGCCGGCTCAAGACAATGTCTGCATTGTTTTCTTACGTAATTCTTATCGGGCTTTTGAATTATTGAAGTCCAGTTTTCTGCCGAGAGTCCGTCATTTTTTTGCCACACTCTTGGAACATCCATTTCAAGATTGTTTGTTTCTTTACAAGCAGAAACACACTTAAGGCACCCAATACATTTTGTTACATCTGTTAAAATTGCTTTGTTCAAACGGGTACTCCTTTTTTATTTAGAGTAGTGCAAATATCTTCATCTGTACTCGGTGGAAATTTCCAGGCTAACGTGCATACTACTTGTGACAACGGCATGAGGACACAATGTGCAATTTTAGTAAACGGGATCAGAATAAATATCAAATCGCCTGAAAGAACATGCATCAGCATAAAAAACTGGTAGCTCTTTGGATCGATATTAAGATTTGCACAAACAAATCCCGTAATAAATGGAATGAGCAACAATACTGGCCAGAGATAATCCTGCTTACGACTAATGAAGCTCGATGATTTGTTAAATACTCTTCCAATGATCAGAGCGATTGCAAAAACAATAGTTGAAACTGTTAACCAGAAAGCTATGTTATAAGGAAGAGTGATCCAGGAAATTCCAACCGATTTTTCCCAGAGCTTTACGTGAGCGAATAAAAATATTGGAACTAAGAGTAAACCTATGTGGAAGAGTATTGAAAAGATCGAGTAAACAGGACGATTATGTGCAACTCTTTTTACAGGAAAAAGCCATTCCATACTGCGGCTTAAAATTAATTTCCACGGCATAGATTTATCACCTGCTTTTCGATAGGCTTTGTAAGCTCCCCAGATGTCTAAAAAAAGAATGCGTAACAAACCTAAAATCAATATTGCGAAAGAAAGTCTGAATAATGGACCGCGTGCAAATTCTAACCAGGACTCCATACTTAATTCTCCTTTCCTTCAGGTTCATCTTCTTTTTTAACAACAAGCGAGTCATCGAAAATGATGGCTTTGTAAATCAAATCGTGTAAACCGACTATCTGGCAATCAATTCCCTGGTCTTCAACTAATTCTCTTAATTGTTTTTTACAATTTGCGCAAGGTGCAACCAATATTTCACAACCTGATTTCCTGATTTGATCGGCTTTTAATTTACCACCAACTGTCGTTCTGTAAGGTCTTATCTCATCAATAGAAACGGTTCCACCTCCACCGCCGCAACAAATATTATTTTCTCCTGATGGCGTCATTTCAACATAATTTTTGCAGAAGGCTTTTAATAATTCCCGCGGCTGATTTATTATCCATCTTTGTCTTGCAAGATTACACGGGTCATGGTAAGCCACTTTTTCAGTAACAACATCAGGATCAAGCTTTAATCTTCCTTCTTTCCAGGCTTTATGTGTGTACTCCATTATATTTAAAACAGGAAAAGCATCTTTTCCCCCGCAATATGTGGGTATAAAATATTTTGCAGAACGTGAGGCATGTCCGCATTCACCAATAAGAATATTTTTCCCTTTTAATCTTCTTGCTTCTTCATCAACTTTTTTAACAATTCTTTCCAGCATTCTATCACTGTAGAAGAGACCGTAATTAATTCCATCGAAATATCCCGTACCTGTTGTCCAGGAATCTCCGGTAGCTGTAAAGACAGCAGCAATACCCATCAACGATTCAGCTTCCATCAAAAAATCACTTACTGCCGGGAAGAAAACGTAATCAGCTTCTTCAACATCCATCGGGAATTTTATATGAACTGTTTTCTCCTCGAACATATCATCTTCGAGAAATTCGAGTGTGTCTTTTAATGCAGGAACAGGTATAGCTGAAGTGTTTTTTGTTGCGCCCTCAAGCTGTTCCCGTGTACTTACAACAAGTGCCCGCGGTGCTATTCCTATTTCACTTAAGATATAACGACCAAGATGTGTTATTAACCCGTGATCAATTCCTGCGGGACACTCAAGTGTACATCTTCTACAGGCTGTACAATTCCAAAAGCTTTCCGCCATCTCCTGTACTTTTTCATCGGTCAGATATCCACTTCCCAACAATCGGCCTTTTAACAATCCGCCAACTGTAAAATGACGGCGGTAAACACTTAACAATAATTCCGAACGATAACAGGGAATATCTTTGGGATCTCCCGTTGCCTGGTAAACCTGGCAGCTAACTGCACAGCGGGAACATTTTGCGCTCATTCGGATAAAGTGATCGAGCGCCATTTTGTAATTGGAATGTTTAAGTATTGCAGCAAATGCTTCAAGAAAACGACGAGGGCGATCGTTTACATCAAAGTCTTCAATGTGATAACGAACATCAAGCTTTTGCTTCTCTACTACTTCAGCTTTCCGAAGAGATTTAAATGCTTTTTTTCTTTCCTCGTCTGTAACTACCGTGGTTCTCATAAATCCCCTGATTCATTATATTGATTTTAACTTCGCTTTAGATATTACTCTTTAGTAATTGATTCAGATATTTTAGTCTAAACTAAATTTTTAACAGTTCTTTTACTTTCTTTAGTAACTCATCCCGATTTATCGGTTTTTCAAAATAACCCTCCGGTGGATGAACCTGTTTGCGCGTTTCTATAAATTTTTTAAATTCGGAAGCAACGCCTGTTACAATAATAACCGGTGTCCCCTTTGTGATTTTGTTTTCTTGAAGTTCACGCAAAGCTTTAACCCCCGACTCTTCAGGCATCGAAACATCCAGGGTTATAATATCTGGTTTTTCGGAGAGTGCTTTTTCAACACCTTCTTTACCATTTCGAGCTTCTAACACATTAAAACCGTTATCGGCAAAAAAAACAGAAAGATATTTTAAAACATCTTCTTCGTCATCAACAATTAAAATTTTTTTTCCATCTGTCATTTATGCACCATTAATATTTAATTTCATTAAAATGATCTTTAAGTGAATCCCTTAGAAATTCTATCTCAGTTCCCATTCAATGAATGGCTGTTCAATATCTACCATTGCATTAACTATTAGTTCAACAAGTCCGCCGTAAATAATACCGCACTTTTCAAATGCATTAAAATATGTTAAGCCGTCACGAAAGGTCCCTTTACAATTAGAACAGGGAGAACAGACATATTTATAAACAGAAGGATCTATTTTATCCTGAAATGCATCAAGTACCTGTTTAAATTTCATCCTGAATGAAACACCGTTTCTCCAATCCGGGAAATTTTTTCCCTGCATAATTGCAAAACCGCTTCCACCACCGCAGCAATAATTTTCTACTCCATGCGGTTCCATTTCTCTAAACTGCGGACATAAATATCTGAGAATTTTTCTTTGCGGTTCTACGATTCCCATTGCACGCACAGCATTGCAAGGATCATGCAACGTAACAGGAAAATCATTTTTAGAAGGGTCGAATTTTATTTTTCCACTGAAGACAATCTTTTCTAGAACTGGAAATGCACTTTCTCTCGGAATAATATTATCATCAACTAAAATTCTATCTGCAATCGGCATTAGCGCTTTATGAGCATGACCGCATTCCCCCATTACAATCCTGTTAACGCCGAGCTTTTTTGCAACACGGATATGTTCGAGAGCAACTCTAGCAAGCTGCGCGTCATCATACCACAATCCATAATTAACAGAATCATACCCGCCCATTTCGGAAGACATCGTCCAGTTGATTCCGGCCTTTTCAAAAATTATTGCAAATGCCATTATATTATCTGGCCAGGAAAGGAACTCACCGAAGTTATGAATTAATAAAATGTCCGCACCTTCTTTATCAAGCGGCATTTTTATTTCCATTCCTGTCTTGTCTTTTAAATCTTCTTCGATAAATTCAATGATATCAAGCAAAGCTGTTGGATTAGTTCCTGTAGATGAACCTGTTTTTAGTTGCTTCATCGATCCCGAATTATGAAGTTCTTCTGCAGCAATTCCAAGTTCCTGGCTCATTAATTTTCTTATCTCACGTGCAATCAACCCATTATCCACACCAATAGGACAGGCTTGTGCACATCTTCTGCAAAGAGTACAACGATAAGATAACTCTGCAAGCCGAGCAATTAAATCCCAGGACAGATCAATATCGGACCCGGTAAACTTATGATATAATTTTCCGCCAGGCTTTAAGTATTTATTTACAATCCTTCTTAAAATTTCTCCTTTGAAAATCGGTCTGTAAATTTCCTCTCTGCCGCTGGAAATATAAATCGGGCACTCTTCGGAACAGGTCTGGCATTTAACACAATTTTCCATTGAAAGAAGAAGCGGCTGAAGCAATATCCAGTTATCTTCTTTGCTTAATAATTTCTGCAGTCCCGATAAAAATTTTGCAACAAGTTCTTCTCTTTCTTTTTCATCTTTTGGTTTAGTTATTGGAATACCCGCCATTCCATCTAAAGAATGTTCCAACCTGTTTTTCTGATCTTCAGTTAAATCTTTTATAGGTTGATCGACCCAGTCCTCGTAAGGATAAGGAAGTTTTAAATATTCAGCAGGATCAAGTGATGTTATCTGTTTATCTTTCTCGGCAAACTCTTTTATCGATTTTATTTTTCTAGTTTTCATTTTTTATCTCCGGAGGAAAGGTTGTTGCGACTTCTGCCCACGTCTTTCCGGTTTTCATATGTGGGGCAGACCAGCTTACACCAAAATTCAATGCTTCTTTTATTCTCTTTTCTAATTTCCCACCTTTAACGTTTGCTTCATCTTCCCATCGTACATTATGATATGTAAAGTATTTGGCAAACAAATGCATCATTCTTGTAATAGGAAAATATAGCAGGAAAAATGAGATAAGAATAATATGAACGATGAATAAAGTATCGGGAATGTTTGCAAAACTGAAAGTTAAAAGATTCTTTGCATAAAGCTTACTAAGAATAAAAGATGGATTTGAAAAAACAAGAGTAAGTGAAATACTAACATCTAGAACCAAAATGAAAATCAGGTTAACGAAATCCATTGGAGCGTTATAGAATTTAAATTTTTTATCTGATAATCTTTGAATAATCAAGCCAATGCATCCTATAAAAGTCAATCCAAGACCCGCATAACCACATATATCTGTGATAATTGTAAGAATATTACCAAAAGCGGTTTGAATATTATTCAAATTTATAACGGCAGTAATATCAAGAATAGCAGAAGCAAAGATCAGGAAAAAAGTACCGACTATCAGGTACAGCCCAAGATGAAAAGGAAAAGAAAAAAACCAAAGTTTTTTATTGTTATGATAGACCCCCTTTAGAAAAAATATCTCTTCGAACATCACCCAAAATTCGGCAAGATGATTCTTCTTAACCTTCTTTTTCCACCAGCCTTCCTCTTCATAATAAGAGCCTCCATACTTATTTCGATCTGTCTCATGGGCAACAGGGTATAATTCCCAACGCACGTGAACTGGTGTAGAGTAATACTTTACAATTTTGGAAATAACTAATATAATGAACAGTACAACTGCGAGATAAGTAAACAAATAAAGTATAATCATATTACTATCCCCTGATAAAACTATATGTACAAATGAATTGCTGTTTTATATTACAGCTTTTTAAATCAGTAAAAAGTATTGCAAAACATTTATGCAATCTTTTTATAACATTGCAATCGGTGATAAAATATACAGATAGGAAAATAAAATCAAAGTTAAATGATTTACTGTGTCCGAAATGTGGTTATACAAATCCGGTAGAATTCCAGCTAGAATTATACTGTCCGGGATATTATCTGTTAAGAACTAATCTTTAATAATATTTAACCTGGTGCCTAGTCAAAGAAGATAAAAGCTTACCTTTAGCAATAGGAAATACTGTTTCTGAAAATGGAAGCTCTAAATTCGAATCACAGATGTATAGAGCCGGGTTAACCAGGTCCCCATACTTTTCAATCAGTCTAATCCCAACTTCTGTCGGAGAAGAGTAACTTTTGTTAAAAGGTACCTGTGTAATTAATTTTGTTTTTAATGACCGTACCGGTGTTTTCTTCGATTCAAAGAAATAACCGGAATATTCTATTAACAAAAGCTGAGCATTATTATAATCGTGAACTATAAAATAGCCCTGATCTCTGTAAGACGGCATTGGTTCAATAGACTTTATACGAAGATTACTTTGAACAAACTCGTAAATTGCATACCCTTCCGCCATTACAGATTCTACATGTGGCTTTGCCCATCGAATTATTTCAACAGTTTCAGGATCGCTCTGCGTTTCACTATTTTCGTTCTCACTATTACCTACTGCGTCATCTAGAAATAAGGTTTTAATTTTCTTAGAGTCAGTTGATTTAGTAAGAGAAGATTTAGACAGGTAAGTATTCAAAAAACGACCTATCTGATTTAACTCGGTAAATGCGGGATATAATTTGTTTTTGCGGAATTGTTTCCTAAAATCCTTCAGTATCGCAAGAATCTTATACTGATTATATTCAATATCCTCAATAGGAGGTAAGAAATAGTTTATGTTTAATGTAAACATTAAATTGCCCTCTAAAATGTACATTGCAATTTTCAATAAATATACCACTGGATTGTTCATTTTTTTTAATATAAATGGACAAAAAAAAGTGCGAATTTTTATCAAAATGGGATTGCATTATATTTTTGAAGCAAGTTTAGCTGTGATAGGCATAGTAAATACTATTCAGTTCTGTCATTGAAAATTAGTAGAAATAATCCCAGATTTAATCCCGAGTTTGATAGGTTAGGTTCCCCTCTGTTTCTTTGTCAAAAAAAAGAATTTTTCTTTTATCAAAAAACAAGGTCAACTTATCGTTCGATTTTAAATTTCGATCGGTATGCACCCTGGAAATAAATTGCTTTCCATCAATTTGAAAATACAAAATGGTTTCGTTACCCATCGGTTCAATCACATCAAGATCAGCATTTAGAGAAATCCCGTCATTCCCTTTTTGTAGGTTTATATTTTCGGGTCTTATTCCTAATATAATAGATTCATTATCACAATCTCTCAACAAATCAATTTGATCTGCAAGAAGATTAAATTCAAATCCCTTATCGCTGCTTATAAATTTTAATCCACTTAAGTTAATAATTTTTCCCTCTAAGAAATTCATTGATGGACTTCCGATAAATCCCGCAACAAATTTATTTTGTGGATTATTATACAAGCTGATTGGTGTATCAACTTGTTGAACACTACCTTCATTCATTACCACTATTCTATCACCCATCGTCATCGCTTCGGTCTGATCATGTGTAACATAAATCATCGTTGCATCTAGGTTTTTATGAAGCCTTGAAATTTCGGTTCTCATCTGAACTCTTAGCTTTGCATCAAGATTGCTTAAAGGCTCATCAAATAAAAAAACTTTTGGTTTTCTAACTATTGCACGACCTACTGCAACCCTTTGCCTTTGTCCGCCTGAAAGTTGTTTAGGTTTTCTATCCAGATAGTTTTGCAAATCAAGTATTGCCGCTGCTTCTTCTACTCTCTTCTTAATTTCATCTTTACCAAAATTTCTAAGCATTAATCCAAAAGCGATGTTTTCAAATACCGTCATATGGGGATATAGTGCATAGTTCTGAAACACCATTGCAATGTCACGATCTTTTGGCGGAATTTTGTTAACCAAATTTCCATCAATATAAATTTCTCCTGCTGTAATATCTTCAAGTCCTGCAATCATTCTAAGCAAGGTTGATTTACCACAACCTGAGGGTCCGACAACAACAACGAATTCTTTATCATTAATATCAACATCGGCTTCTTTGACAGCCAAATTTTTTCCGTCATAAGTTTTTGAAACTTTTTTTAATAAAACTTCAGCCATTTTTTTATTTCCTTAAAATTGACTTTAAACCAATCAATTCTGTTTTCATTCCTTTACGCTGCCCATCATAATCCCTTTTATATAATATCTCTGCAGTACCAGAAATACGATTATAACAGGAATAATAGTTATAACCGATCCCGCCATCATTAATTCAGGGTCTTTGGTATGTTCAAGCATTAAACTTGAAAGAGCTACCGGAAGTGTGTACATTGAATCATCTGTTAAAGCAATCAGCGGCCAGAGAAAATCATTCCATGTTCCAAGAAAAGTTATAATTCCTAATGTAACTAAAACAGGAACAGCCAAAGGAAGAATTATTTTCCTGTAAACCTGGAAGTCAGTTGCACCATCCATTTTAGCGGCTTCAATTAAGCTATCGGGTATAGCCATACAATGCTGTCTTATTAAAAAGATGCCGAAAATATTTGCAAGTCCTGTTACAAGAATAGCAAAGTATGTATTAATTAATCCGACTGATTTCAGCATTAAAAACAATGGAAGCATTGTTACCTGGCTAGGGACAATCATATTAACTAACAGAAGATTGAAAAGCTTACTCTTTCCGGCAAACCTGTACTTTGCAAAAGCATACCCTGCCATCGAGTTAAAGAACAATGAAAAGAAAGTAACCATCGTAGAAAGAATAATACTGTTCAGAAAACTTCGCGCAACACTCAATCTTGTTAATAGATGAACATATTGATCAAGTAAAAATTCAGTGGGGAAAAATACCGGAGGATAAACACTTGCTTTTCCATCAGGCATAAAAGAAGCTGAAATCATCCAGATAAAAGGAATCAAAGTGATGATTGATGTAATAGCGAGAAAAGTGTATAAAAATAACTTTTTCATTTTACGCTAAGCGATTTTTCTGCAGTTTAAATTGAATAACAGTAACTATTAGTATTATAAAAAACAGTACAAAAGAAATTGAAGCCGAGTAACCCATATTCCACCATCGGAAACCTTCCTGGTACATATAACCTACTATACTCAATGTTTTATTCAGCGGTCCTCCTTGCGTCATAATATAAGGTTCGGCAAATAACTGGAAGTAACCAACAATTGTAATTATGCTTACAAATAATGTGGTTGGTGCAAGCATTGGGATTGTAATAGCTTTAAACTTTTGCCATTCATTTGCACCTTCAAGTGATGCCGCTTCATAAAGATCTTCAGGAATATTCTGTAAGCCTGCAAGAAAAATTATCATATTATATCCGAAGGTTTTCCACACAGACATAATTACAATTGCAGGCATTGCAAGAGTTGGATTACCAAGCCAATCGATAGGATTAACACCAAATAATCCAAGAAAATAATTTAATATTCCAAATTTGGGGTGATAGATAAATCTCCAGACTATGGCCACAGCAACCAGGGTTGTAATATAAGGAATGAAATAACTGAGTCTGAAAAATCCTTTATATTTTATCAGTTTTGTGTTAAGCAATATTGCAGCTCCAAGAGATATTCCAATTGCCAATGGAGTTGCAAGCACTACATAATAAACTGTATTCTGCAAAGACTGCCAGAATAACGGATCTTCAAAAAGCTGAATATAATTTCTAAACCCAATAAATCTAACCGTATCCAAACTTCCGAAAGCATAAATATCGAAATCAGTAAAACTCATAATAAAGGCAGCAATAACCGGGATAAAGAAGAATATCAAAATTGCAATCACTGCAGGTGCAAGAAAAAAATAAGCTGCTCTGGATGAAAACGAATATGAATCTTTCATAAATTTTTAATCTTTACTCCTGCCATTTCGCATGCAGGTTTATCTTTTTTCTTTACTTAAAAGCCATCTTCTTTTTTCAAGAATTTTGTCTACATATTTATCAAGATTAGCTAAAGCTTCGTCTACCGTCATCGCTCCACGAACAACAATCTCGGCATACTGCTGAACTTTCGCAAAAGCAATCTGTTCCCACTCAGGAACCTTCGGAGTTGCAACTACATTTTCAAATTGTGTATGAAACGCCTGCATATATTTATTATTCGCGAGTGAAGAGTCTTCCCAAGCTTCTTTTACTGCAGGAAGATCATATAACAACTTATAAAATTCTAATTGAATTGATGTTTGCGAAAGGTATTCAATAAACTTCCAGGCTTCATCTTTGTATTCACAATCTTTAAATATTACCAAACTTGAACCTCCTGCTAAAGAAACTCCAGGATAATGATCACCATACTTTGAGGGCATTGGAGCTGTTGACCATTTATCAGCAAGATCACTGGTCATCCATTTTTTAAATTCATTTATATTCCAGGGACCGGAAATGTAGATTGAAAAATATTCTTCAACGAATGCCTGATAAACATTCGTAACCTGTGAAATCCCTATAGGAGCAAGCTTTTCTTTATGAAACCTGGTAAGGAATTTAAATGCTTCTTTAAATTTTTCAGAACTGAAATTTCCAAGCGAGTTATTATCCTTTAATAATTGAGCTCCGTTCTCCAAGGCAAAAATTATAAAAGCATTCCATTCATTTGTTGGCAGATAAATTGCATATTTATCCTGCCCGGGATAAAGAGCTTTTATTTTTTTACACAGATCATAAAGTTCATCCCACGATCTTGGCGGATTATCATATCCAGCTTTCTTGAAGACATCAGTTCTATAGAACATCAAACGTGTGTCAATGTACCAGGGAATTCCGTAAACACTTGAATCCATTATATTCGTATCCCAAACACCGGAAAAATAATTTTCTTTGTTTATAACTTTCGATTCTGCAATAAAATCATCCAGTTTGATTATTCCGCCAAGGGATGAAAATTGAGGAATCCAGGTATTGCCAAGCTGACAAATATCCGGTGTATTATCACTTGCAAAAGCGGTCACAAGTTTTTCCTGAGCAGCATTCCATGGAATTTGCTGAACTTCAACATGAATCCCCGGATTTTTCTTTTCAAATTCAGGAACCAGTTTTGTTACATATTCGGCTTCAGTACCCATTGCCCAGAATTTTATTGTTACATTACCATTTTCTTTCTTACTGCAGCTAAATGTAAATAACATAAATGCTATAGCCAGAATTATTATTCCGGAATTCCCATATTTACTTACGACGTCTTTCATTTCTTTTTTACAATTTCAATATCAAAATCATTTTTCGAAATAATTTTTTTATTCTGAATTATTTCAACTTCAACTTTATATTTTCCTGTTTTCATTTTTGATGGAAGTTTAATTTCATTTGTTTCCCAGTTAAAGTGAGTAACTGAATCAAACGGAATATTTTTAACTGGGAAATCAGTAATTGTCTTTTGACCAATCCTGAAAATTATTTTGCATGACTTAAAATTTTTATGGTAATCATTTATAATCCAGTAATCAATGTTAAGTTTCTGTCCAGCAAAATATTTTTTCATTCTAACACTAACTGAAACATATAAAGACTGAAAAGCTTTTTGAACAGCGTAATATCCCATTTTCTTTTTACCATAAAAATCTACAATTGACCATGTTATTGATGGCCAGCAATCGATAAACATAAACTGAAATATTCCGGTTATATCTTTGTTTTTTCCTCTTCGGTAAAAATCAATTGCCGTTTGTAAAAGTTCAGCCTGGTAGATTTGTGAATTATTAATAAACTCTTTAACATTTTTTCCGCGGGAAACTTCTGCGATTTTAAATGTTTGTTCATATTGAAAATCGTGATACCCCCAGCTTTCTTTGAATGGATTCGATAAATCTTTCTGCGGAATAAATTTCTTCAGCGAATTCAATTCCGGCAAAGCCTGCGCACCAAATTCAGTAACGAGCGGTCCCATTGGTTTTGCAGCAAAATGTTCCTTGTTTCCCCAATACCAGCCGTCGTAAGGATGTTCTTCATAATTAGATGCTTTACGGATTATCCTGCTGTTATCAATGCTCAAAATTGCGTCATATAAAAACGGATCGACGGTTTCTATCTGTTTGCCCGGTTCATTATGACAGCACCAGAAAGCAATCGATGGATGGTTATAGTGCAGCTTAACCATATCTTTTATTTGTGATGAAGCATTTGCAATAAATTCTGGTGATTCATCATAAGTCCATTGAAGTGCAAAATCCTGCCAGACAATAATTCCCTGCTTATCGCATTCATCATAATATTCTTCACTGTTTACGTGCGCATGCATTCTTAAAATATTAATATTTGCTTCCCTTATTGCAGTTACCTGTTCACTTATTTTCTTTTTGCTTAATTCAGACAAAAACTGTGTTGGAATTACATTCGTTCCACGAAGAAAAAGTTTTTTATTGTTCAGGAAAAATTCTTTTTTATCATTCAGTTTTACTTCACGAATGCCAAAAGAGATATTTTCAATATCTAAATATTTTCCACTGATATCTAACTGATAAAGATTCGGCTTTCCCAAATCCCAGCACCACCAGAGTCCGGGTTTATTTATTTCAAAAACAAAACTTAATTTTCCTTTTACATCTTTTAATTGAATTTCTTTTTTGAGTTTTATTTTTTTACCTGATGGAGAAGTAATTTCTATTTCAACTTTATCTTTGAGGAATGTATTTCTTCTTTTATAGTAGTCTATTGATACTTTTACTAATGCATTATTCTCTTCAAAATTAATCTTCGGAGTAATATTAACAGATTCAATAAATACTTCATTTAATGTATCTAGAATTACATCATTCCAGATTCCGCCGGTATTTTGATCCTGTCCGTATTTGTAACTCCATGCACCGGGTCTGCAGTCGTGATGATTAAAAATTCCTTTAATTAATTTCTTCTTTAACGGCCAGACCTTTTTTGGTTCTTCGAAGGGTGAATTTACTTTTACAACCAAATAATTATTACCATTTTTATTAAGAACGTCAGTAACATCAAAATAAAATGATTGAAAGTAACCTTCGTGGTTTCCAAGATAATTACCATTCAGCCAGACATCTGCGAAATAATCAACTCCTTTGAATTCAAGAATATTCAACCCATTTGAAGAAGATTTGAAATTAAAAGTTTTTACAAACCAGACACTTCCGGAAAAGTTATGAAGTCCGGCAAGTTCCCAGTTTACAGGAATTTTCATTTTCCTTGTATTCTTTTTTTGCAACAATTCAAATGCTTTTGCATAGGAAAGTCTATCATTTGCATCAGTCACAAAATTCCATTTTCCGTTGAGCAGTTTCATATCATTTAAAAAGTTCATCTATTTATTTTTGTCCATGCTATGTTCGAGAAGCCAATTATATAATTCTTCATTGTTGTAAGTTTCATCCCAGGCATTGTGATTTGCTTTTGGATAAATTGTGAACCTGACATCGTTACCACATTGTTCCAAAGCTTTTACCATACGAACTGATTCATCAAGTGAAACCACATCATCCATTGCGCCATGAAAAACCCAGATTGGAAGATTTTTTAATTTGCACGCATCAAGATATGAAGAACCGGTTCTGCCGCATACAGGAGCCGCAGCAGCAAAGCGATCAGGTTCTAACATTATTAGTTTCCAGGTACCTTCTCCACCCATACTTAATCCTGTTATATATTCCCTGCTTTTATCTACACGGTAAATTCTTTCTATTTCATCAAGTAAAGTTGAGAGTTCATTTTCATCCCATCTTTGTCCCAACGGACATTGAGGAGAAACCATTATGAATGGAAAATCTTTTCCTTCTTCAACAAGTTTTGTTGGTCCATTTCGATTTACAAAATTCAAATCATATCCTCTTTCTCCTGCGCCGTGTAAAAACAAAACAAGCGGCCATTCTTTATTATCATCTTTGTACGTAGGTGGAAGATAAACGAGATATTGAAGTTTAACTTTTAAAGTGATTTCTTTATCCACTTGACCAACGGTTTGTCTTAATGAATGCGTCTGGGCAAAAAGAGAAACTGAAACAATTGTTAAAAGTATTATGAATAATTTTTTCATTTGGAACCAATTTTTAATTAATAATTTATCTCTACAGTTGCAGGGAACTGATGAACCCTGATTTTATTACCATCAAAATTTTCTACAGGTTTTCCATTTACTGAAACCGAAGAAGGAATTTTATCAACCGGAAAATTTTTAATTATGAATCCGCCCGGAGGTAAATTGATGTTGCCATAAAATTTAAGGATGTACGATTTATCATTCTTTTTAATTGAATATGAGAGTTCGCCGTAATATGTCGGAAGATTTTCTATTGACATTCCTGCTGGTGAATTTATCCAATCTTTGTACAAAGCTGAACCGATAACAAGTGAGGAATCGTATTCATTCTCATATACAAACATCGAACGTACTGCATTTATAAAATCAGAGCCAACCCAAGTATGCGGCATATCTCCAATGTAACCGGGAGTTCTTTCTTTATGCCAGACAACTTCAGCCCATTCGTTCCATCCTTTTGGTTTCTGATCATTCAGGAAAAACTTAATCAGTTCGTGTGCTCTTTCTGGCTCGTCTAAAAATATAAACGAACCTATTAATCGATTTTCATAAGGAGTGTAGGCTGTCCAGTCAATTTTATCATCTCTTCTGTTTTTAAAGAATTCAAAATACTTATCAAAAGTATTTTTAGCATACGGTTCAGGCAGATTGGGTAGTTCGCTACAGGGAGAAATTGCAATTGTAGTTGAAGTTGCGTCAAAATCTCCTAGCTCAACACAGCCGGGAATGTAATTAATATTTCTTGTTTTGATTGCAAGCCTGAGAGAGTTATAAAGATTTTCTTTAAACGTACCCCTGAACTTTTTAACTTTTTCATAGGAACTTTTCTCACCTAAAATTCTTTCAATTTCTGTTGCGTCTTTTAAACCTTTCATAGTAAAAAAATCATCCCAGAAAGAATGCATGGGCTTTGCAGAGTAACCTTCGTGACTGATTGATTCAGGCATTATTCCGTAATATGCCCGGACGCTGTCATTCCCGTTTTTAAAATGATCAGTTGTTCTTTGTGAGATTAGATTATCCATATAATTAACTGCTTTCAAAACGTGTTCATTCATTTCACGAAGAAAAGTTGTGTCTTTTGTAAAGTTGAAATATTCTTTAACAAGATAAATAAATTCACCGTGGCTGTCGTTTTCAGGAACAGGATCGGGACCTCTTGAATCAACAACACATGGAACTTTCCCGTTTTCATAAATATGATCAGCATACCAATAAATAAAATCTTTAACTTCTTTTACAATTCCGGATTTCATCAAAGCAGAAGAAGTTAATGCCCCGTCTCTTATCCACGATCTTTCATAAGATCTTGAACCCGGCTGAATTCCTGCATTATCTCTATTAATTAAAATATAGGCAAGATTTGTTTTCCACGTGTTAATTATTCTGTCAGCAGATTCAGGAAGATTAAATTTTATATGGTTTAATTTTTCTTCCCAAAAAGATTTTGTTGTAGAAAATAGTTTTTTAAAACGTACATCAGTAGATTCTGTTGGTGAACCAGGTAGAATAGGAAAATCTTTAGTATCATAAAACGGTACAGCAAGATAAAAGGTTTTAAATTCTCCAGGATTTAAATAGAATGAATAATTGAGGCAACCGCTTGCGAGTTTTCTCTTATCTATCACTGATTTTTGCTGAGGAATTTTGCCTTCTTCAAGAAAAGAAGAAATATCGCCTTTGTCAAATTCTGTTGCGCCAAAGTCATCCGGTTTAGTAACCGGAATTACAACTTTATCATCATTCACATAAACTTTTCCGTCGATGTATTTAATCGAATCTATTTCAGTCACACCGCCGGTTATATTCAGGAATTGATAATAAGGATCAACCTGGAACGGCCTTATTGCTAGATATAAATTCCCTTCTTGTTGCGTTGATGATTTGTTCATTAATGTGTACTGTAAATAAAGAACCGAATTCTTATTTGCTTCCCCATTTGCAAATGCCTTTGTATCAAGATAAAGATAATTGTAGTCCCATCTGACAATGGGAATCGGTAAATGTTCATTTTCAAGAAATTGTTCTTTTCTTACGCCTTTCCAAGGTATTATTTTTCCATCTACAATAAATAATTGTTCGTTTTTTTCATCATTCCAGGTTATAAGTTTTCCATCTGTAAAAAGGAACGGTTCAATTGAAAAATGTTTCTTATCAACCTCAACCATTCCGTCTTCATTCATCAAAGCTTCTTTGGTATCATTATTTACTCCGACTATTGTCCAGAAACTTCCCTCTTCATTAAAGTATCTTGGAAAATATCCGCGTGGATAATCTTTTGCGATGTTTATAAAAAACTTATTCAAGTCTTCTGAGTAATCGACATTT
>Ga0307426_1000309_pt1 | contig 32901 bp, 31 predicted proteins | sample SalMarWE160340MG_FD_202165 | JGI IMG/M metagenome (GOLD analysis project Ga0307426, IMG submission 202165) | Salt marsh sediment microbial communities from the Plum Island Ecosystem LTER, Massachusetts, United States - WE1603-40 | ecosystem: Environmental > Aquatic > Marine > Intertidal zone >...
AAGCTGAGAGACGCTCTCGCCAGGCTGGATCTACTCGCAGTGCAGGACTATAAGCTCACCGAGACTGTCAGGCTGGCTCACGTTATCCTGCCCGGCGCAAGCCCGTACGAGAAAGAAGGCACATACACAAACGACAGGGGCAGGGTTCAGAGGATAAGACAGACAATACCCCCGCCCGGGACTTCAAAACCGGACTGGGAGATACTTTCTCTCGTGGGAACCGTGATAGAAGCTGGCTGGTTTGAATACGACGATCCTTCTAAAATCATGACCGAGATAGCCGAGAAAATCCCCGCATTCAAAGGCATGAACTACGAAAATATCGGGATGCTGGGAGCGGACACCGCCGTATGACGGATATTAACGGGAATTTACTATGATCTGGGTCGAATTAGGCATCTCACTCGTAAAAATATCTCTGGTTTTCTTGGTGGTCCTGACATTAGTCGCTTATCTCTCCTACGCTGAAAGGAGGGTGAGCGCGTTTATACAGGACAGGTACGGGCCGAACAGGGTCGGACCTTTCGGACTTCTTCAGCCGCTGGCCGACGGCGTCAAGTTCATATTCAAGGAAGACATAATACCGAACAAGGCGGACAGGGTTTTATACATTATAGCCCCCGCTTTCGCTCTTATAACAGCACTCATAGCGCTCGCTGTCGTCCCCATAGGGAAAGGCTTTTATACCGATATTTTCGGCCTCCTGCAGGAGCCGATATTCGTAAAGCTGCAGATCGCCGATTTGAACGTGGGCCTGCTCTATATACTCGCCATCAGCTCGCTAAGCGTTTACGGCGTCGTACTGGGAGGCTGGTCGTCAAACAGTAAATACTCCTTCCTCGGTGGCCTGAGAGGCGCGGCTCAGATGATAAGCTACGAGCTTGCCATGGGAATTTCGATACTGGGCGTTATAGCGTGGACGGGGTCGCTAAGGCTCGAGGACATAATAGAGGCACAGTCTCAGTACTGGTTCTGCTTTCCCCAGATCCTCGGGTGCATTGTGTTCGTGGCGGCGGCGTTCGCGGAGACGAACAGGCTGCCGTTCGACATGCCCGAGGCTGAGCCCGAGATCGTGGCCGGTTATCACACAGAGTACAGCAGCATGAAGTTCGCCATGTTCTTTATGGCCGAATACACGCACATGATAGTGGTCTCGTGCCTGGTCGTGGCGCTTTTCTTCGGAGGGTGGTATCCGCTTCCTTTCGGAGGGTGGTTCGGAATAGACATAGAGAAATACTGGTACCTGCCGCCACTCGTGTTCAGCGGTAAGGTGCTGGCGTTCCTGTTCTTCTTTATATGGGTCAGATTCACTCTGCCGAGGTTCAGGTACGATCAGGTAATGAACCTCGGCTGGAAGGTACTATTTCCGATTGCAATAGCCAATATAATCATTATCAGCGCCGTCATCTTGATACTTCAGAACTACGGTTATCTACAGTCGTAGCTTTTTCTCGTCATTACAGTAAGTTACGTTTCAATAATTTCATTGGTAGACCGGTTGGATTGTCGCTAACGTAGCACTATACCGAGTCCGAATATCACATTGAACCTTATTTGTTACTACTTTATTTCGATTCTGTGAGCGAGATCTTATCGTCCCGGTTCGGGACCATGCAGAGAAACTCGAACTTCTCGTCTCCGAGAACCTCGTACCAGTGAGGGATACCGGCTGGTATGAGAAGAACGTCGTCGGCCTTTACTTCGTAGACATCATCGCCTATGCCTATCCTCGCGCGTCCGCGGAGCACGTATTGCTCGTGCTCTACGGTATTTGTGTGTGAGGGTATTCCGCCGCCCGGCTCCATTATAAAACGCCTCATGGCGAAGTTGGGGCCTTCGTCGGGCCCGATTAGCACCTGACGATACGTGGATCTGCCCGCGTCGACTTTCTCGGTGGGGATTTTGTCTATATTTTTTACAGAGGGAGGCATGATATTAACCGTTTCATGTAAAAGAGGCCGGAATGTTACACGTCGAGGTTACTGACGTTTAAGGCGTTTGTCTCGATGAACTCTTTTCTGGGCTCTACCTGATCGCCCATGAGTACGGTGAAAATCTCGTCCGATTCTATGGCGTCCTCGATCATTACCTGCTTGAGGATGCGTGTTTCGGGATTCATGGTGGTTTCCCACAGCTGCTCCGGGTTCATTTCTCCCAGACCTTTATAACGCTGAATCGAGATACCTTTCTTTCCGCGTGAGAGTATGTGCTCTATTACCTCGGGGAGACTACCTAGCTCGACGCTTTTTTCGTTTTCCTGAATAAAGTAGGGCGGGTCGCCCGCGGCTTTTATGGAATCCCTAAGGCTCCTAATATCCTGAAATTCCGGAGAATTCAGAAAATCGAAGTCTATAAGCGTCTTCCTGTTCCTGCCGCTTTCCTTGAAACTGTAGGAAATATTAGACGATTCGTGCTCGGGGTCTTCCGTAAGCTCCCAGTCGAGATTCGTTATTTCGGGATGCCTCTCTTCAAGCCACTGCTTAACCGCCTGCAGGTGCTCGTCAAGCTCTGCTTCTATGCCGAGCTTCAGGCTGCCTTTTCTGAACCCTTCCCTGCCGGCGAACGCGTCCACTATCCTCATGTCCCTGCCCCACCTGCCTATACGCTCCAGGGATTTCCCGTAAGAAATAGATTTTTTAATTATATCGAACAGTCTGGCTCCCTTGATTTCCTTCGATCCGTTTCCGTTTTCGGACACAACGAGCGTAATGCCGTCAGTTCCGCGTTCAAGCAGATAGCTCTCGTATTCAGGGTCGTCCTTGAGATATTTATCTTCCTTGCCCCGTTTTACCCTGTAGAGGGGCGGCTGGGCTATGTACAGATGGCCCCGTTCAATAATCTCATGGAACTGCCTGTAGAAGAATGTAAGAATCAGAGTTCTGATATGGGAACCGTCAACGTCGGCGTCGGTCATGAGAATAATCTTGTGGTAACGGAGCTTGGATATATCGAAGTCATCGCTGCCTATCCCCGTACCCATAACCGTGATGAGGGTCCTTATCTCCTCGTTACTGAGCATCTTGTCGAACCTTGCCTTCTCGACGTTCAGTATCTTTCCTTTTAAAGGCAGGACGGCCTGATTATAACGCGCCCTTGCCTGCTTGGCCGAGCCTCCCGCGGATTCACCCTCGACTATGAAAAGCTCGCAAAGCTCCGGGTCACGCTCCTGACAGTCGGCCAGCTTTCCCGGAAGCGAGCCCGATTCGAGCGCGCTTTTTCTCCTGGTAAGCTCCCGCGCCTTGCGGGCGGCTTCCCTGGCCCTGGCCGCGTCCACGGCCTTCTCGATTATTTTCCTGGCTACAGAGGGGTTTTCTTCGAAGAATATTGCCAATTTTTCATTCAGCAGTACCTCGACGATGCCCTTCACGTCCGTGTTTCCGAGCTTGGTCTTGGTCTGGCCTTCGAATTTCGGATCGGGCAGCTTCACGCTTATTACCGCCGTAAGCCCTTCCCTCGCGTCCTCGCCGCTCAGAGAAACCTTGGCAGTTTTAAGCAACCCTTTTTCTTCGGCATATTTATTGATGGTCCTGGTCAGAGCGCCCCTGAAACCCGTGAGATGCGTTCCTCCCTCGATGTTGTTAATGTTGTTGGCGTAACAAAATATGATTTCGGAATAGCCGTCGTTGTACTGAAGCGCAACTTCGACTATGATGTCGTCCTTTTCGCCCGTAACGTATATGGGGTCCGGATGAAGGGGTTTCTTGTTCCTGTTTAACTCTTCTATGAAGGCTTTTATCCCGCCCTCATAGTAAAATTCCTGGCTCTTGCCGGAGCGCTCGTCTGTAAGCGCAATAACCAGCCCTTTGTTCAGGAAGGCGAGCTCCCTGATCCTGTGGGCGAGCAGATCGTAACTGAACTCGGTAACCTCGAAGATGGTGGGATCGGGCTTGAATCTTATCTTTGTGCCCGACTGATCCGTCTTGCCGGATTCCTTCAGCTCCGTAACGGCCATCCCGCGCTCGTACTTCTGGTACCAGACCTTACCGTCCCTTCTGACCTCGAGATTAAGATACTCCGATAGAGCGTTGACTACGGTGACGCCGACGCCGTGGAGACCGCCTGAGACCTGGTAAACCTTCCCTTCGAACTTACCCCCGGCATGCAGCATGGTCATTACTACCTCGGCTGCGGATTTGCCCGTCTCCTTGTGAATGTCGACCGGTATTCCCCTTCCGTTGTCCTCGATGGTAACGCTCTCGTCCACGTGAATCGTAACGTTGATCCTGTCACAGTACCCCGCCAAGGCCTCGTCGACGCTGTTATCGAGCACCTCGAAGACCAAGTGGTGGAAGCCGCGAGTGCTTGTGTCCCCGATGTACATATCAGGGCGTTTTCTAACGGCCTCTAGACCGGGTAAAACCTTAATTTTTTCTGCGGTATAGGTACTGTCCTTTTTGGTTTGCGGCTTAGACTTTGCTTCCAAATTTTACTACCTCCGTAAATACATCCGAGGGGGGAAATATTTAGTCTAATATTATACCATGTGAGGCGAAAAATGGAAATAAAATCAAGGGGTTCTAGCACATTTTTACGTCTGCGCGCTAACCCCTGATATCACTACAGAATTGGGCTCAAAAAAGCGGCTGGAAGAGCGGAAATTCTATACCTTGGGAGGCGTGATCCCGACCTGCTTCTGGTATTTGCCCTTTTTGTCCGCGTAGGATACTTCACAAAGCTCGTCCGACTCGAAGAAAAGCACCTGGGCAATGCCTTCATTTGCGTAGATTTTCGCGGGCAACGGGGTCGTGTTTGATATCTCGAGCGTGACGTACCCTTCCCACTCGGGCTCGAACGGCGTGACGTTTACGATGATGCCGCATCTGGCGTATGTGGATTTCCCAACGCAGAGCGTAATCGTGCTGCGGGGAATCCTGAAATACTCCACCGTCCTGGCCAGAGCGAAAGAATTGGGAGGGATCAGGCATACGTCCGTTTCAATCTCCACGAAGGATTTCTCGTCGAACTGCTTCGGGTCAACCACGGAGCTGTAAACGTTGGTAAAGACCTTGAACTCGTTACTCACCCTTATGTCGTATCCGTAGGCGGAGAGGCCGTACGATATGGCGCCCTCACGCACCTGTCCGTCGATGAAGGGCTCGATCATATTGTGCTCCAAGGCCATTTTCCTGATCCAGTGATCCGGTCTTACTGACATTTGAACGCTCCTTGAGATGAGTGGTTTACGTGTTGAGGCAAAGGATAGTACCACATATGAGGATTTTACTCAATCAGGAGCGGAGAACGCGTCCTCGATGACGGATAATACGAAAATTCGAGGGCACTCGCCGCTACACGAACTGCTTCAAAAACCTTATGTCGTTCTCGAAAAAGAGCCTTATGTCGTTGATGCCGAACTTGAGCATCGTTATCCTTTCTATGCCCATGCCGAACGCGAATCCGCTGTATTTATCCGGGTCGTAGCCAACGCTCTTATACACTTCGGGATCGACCATGCCGCACCCGAGTATCTCGAGCCAGCCCGTGTCTTTACACACCCTGCAGCCCTTGCCGCCGCAAATTATGCACTCGATATCGAGCTCGGCGCTCGGCTCGGTAAAGGGAAAGAAGCTCGGCCTGAACCTCACTCCGACGCCCCCTCCGAATACGAGTCTGACGAATTCGGTAAGCACGCCCTTGAGGTCCCCGAAAGTGACGCCTTCGTCCACGAGAAGCCCCTCTATCTGGTGAAACATCGGAGTGTGGGACACGTCGCTGTCGCACCTGTAAACCCTGCCGGGCGCGATTATCTTGAGCGGAGGCTCGTGTTTCTCCATGACGCGTATCTGTACAGGAGAGGTATGCGTCCTGAGCACTATCTCGTCCGAGACGTAGAAAGTGTCCTGCATATCTCTTGCAGGGTGATTCTTGGGGATATTAAGAGCCTCGAAATTGTAATAGTCGGTTTCGACTTCAGGGCCCTCGGCGACCTGAAAGCCCATCCTCTCGAAAATCCCTACGATCTCCTCCATGACCTGCGTGACCGGGTGTTTCGCGCCTACAGGCATGCCGCGGCCAGGCAGCGTGACGTCGATCTTCTCCTCGTCTAGAGAGCGTTTCTTCGCCTCTTCCCTGATCTCGTGAAGCCTGGCTTCAATCAGGTCCTCGACGAAAGTCTTGGTCTCGTTGATGAGCTTTCCCATTTGCGGACGCTCTTCGGGGGCGACGTCCTTCATGCCTTTTAATATATCGGTGATAACGCCCTTCTTGCCGAGGAATTTCGCCTTCAGGTTCTGGAGCGATACCTCGTCCGATATTCCGCTCAGCTCTTTTTTCGAGTCCTCTTTAACCTGATCGAGCTTGTCTTTCATTATTTAATTCCCCACTACGGATACTATCGTAATTACAATCATCGTCAACCCTATGGCGCCCTTCGAGACCGCACCCCCAACCCTGCCGAGAAGCGCCCCCCAGCCTGATTTAACGGCCCGGTCGAGGTCCCTGTCAAACAGGAACTCTATAATGAACGCCCCCGCAAACGCGCCAAGAAACGCCCCTATGACGGCGCCTACACCGAAAAAGAAAGGAATTCCGATTATCCCTCCTATGATGCCGAAAACAATCGAGCCGACTATAGCCTTGTTGCTGGACTTGTACTTTTTTGCTCCAATTATTCCCATCAGGAATTCGATAACCTCCGCCAGAAGCGCAAGCGCGACGAGGATTATGATAATTTTAACCGTAACTTCCTGAAACCCTCCGTACCAGCCGAGCAGCGCGGAGCCCGCAAGTATGATGAAATTACCAGGGAGTCCGAATAAATGGGAAATCAGACCCGCCAGCGCTATTAAAACATAAAGTGAGAGAATAACATATTCCATGAATCCGGAACTCGGGAAAATGATTGGAAGGATTTATCTAAGCGGCTTTACCTTTCCTCTTTCTCCAGTAGATCACTATTGCGCTAGCCACGAATATGGAGGAATACGTACCGATTATTACCCCTACGAGGAGCGTAAAAGCGAAATCGTGAATGACCGAGCCGCCCAGAAGGAACAGAGGAACCAGGACAAGGAAAACCGTAACGGCGGTTAATATCGTCCTTGAGAGCGTCTGGTTGACAGCTTCGTTGACTATTTCTTTGAAACTCGGTTTCTCGCTCCTTTTCATATTCTCCCTTATTCTGTCGAAAATGATTATCGTGTCGTTAACCGAATAACCGATCACGGTCAGAAGGGCGGCGACTATGGCGAGCGTGAACTCCTTGTCCGTTATTGATATTGCGCCGATCGTGATGATCGTATCATGAACCAGCGCGAGCACGGCTCCTATCGCGAAGGAGAACTCGAACCGTATCATTACATAAATCAGGATTCCCACACAGCCAAGCAGTATTGAGAATATCGCCTTTTCGATGAGCTCTTTTCCAACCTTGGGGCCGATATAATCAACCCTGAGGATCGAGCCGCCCCGAAACTCGGCGTTACTCTGCATTATGCTTTCGAGCTTTTTCTGAAAAGTCTGTATCTGATCGAATTTGACGAGCTCCGTCGAGAACCTGATCAGATATTCGTTATCCCCCTGGAGTCCGAGTCTCTGTACCTCGTCCGGCGGGTAACCGACGTCTCCCAAAGTCTTCTTGATATTAGCGATGGATACGTCTTTTGTAAGCTTGATGTGTATCTCGGTTCCGCCGGTGAACTCGACGCCCCAGTTGGGCCCTTTGTGATATACCAGAGAGCCGAGCGATATCAGAATGAGCACGGTAGAAAGCACGACGGCTTTCCCCATCTTGCCCACAAAATTTATTCGAGTGTTAGGTTTGATTAAATCCAAGTCTCATAATCCTCCTGGGTTTCCCGTCAGATGCTCAAGGCCGTAACCTTTTTGTCCTGGTAGATGTAATTGGTGAAGACACGGGCAACGACGACGTTGCTGAATACGGTGGAGATGATTCCAATCGAAAGTGTCGCGGCAAATCCCTTTATCGGCCCTGTACCGAACCAGAAAAGAATGAGCGCGGTAATCAGCGTCGTTATATTGGCGTCAAGAACTGTCCAGAGCGACCTGCCGTAACCGGCATCGATAGCCGCAAGAGGCGATTTGCCCACCCTGAGCTCCTCTTTTATCCTCTCGAAAATGATAATGTTTCCGTCTACAGCCATACCGAGCGTAAGCACAAGGCCGGCTATACCGGGAAGCGTGAGCGTTACGCCGAAAGCGGATAAAAATCCCATAATAAACAGCATGTTCAGGGCGAGCGCAAGGTCGGCTACCAGGCCCTGGAGCCTGTAGAAAAAGACCATAAATATTATGACGAGCACGCCGCCGACGATCATGGATAGTCTTCCCTTTTCAATAGAATCCTTACCGAGAGAAGGACCGACGGTTCTCTCCTGCTCAATATTGACCGGTACGGGCAGGGCGCCTGATCGTAAAACGAGCGCCAGGTCCTTTGCCTCCTCCGGTGTGAAGCTGCCCGTTATCCTGCCCTGAGACGTTATACGCTCCTGTATGGTAGGCGCCGATTTTACCGTTCCGTCCAGGACTATAGCGAGCCTGTTCCCTATATTATTTTCGGTCAGCTCTCCGAACTTGCTGGCTCCTTCTCCCTTGAAATTAAATCCTACCGCCGGCCTTCCGAACTCGTCGAATATGAGCCTGGCGTCTGACAGAGATTCGCCAGTGACGTGGGCTTCGGAGGTCGTAATAAAATACTTTTCGTTCTCGTTCCCCGTATCTCCCGGATAAAGCTCAAGGTTCTGAGCGGCCAGCTCGTCCGGCTTGGTAACGTTGTACTTCGCAAGCAGGGTTTCCTCATTGGGACCCGTGTCCTTGACAATTTTAAATTCAAGCACCGCGGATCTCTTGATGATATCGATTATTCTCTGCCTGTCCTTCTCGGACGCTCCGGGGACCTGGATAAGTATCCTGTCCGCCCCCGCTTTCTGGATAGACGGCTCGACCAGTCCCAGCTCATGAACGCGGTTTTCTATGACCTGCTTAACCTGATCAATTGCCCTGTTTCTGACGTCAACGAGATAGGATTCCTTGAGCACAAAGGTCAGAGACAGACCGCTGTCATCGATGTCGGCACGGTCGCTGTAGTTGTCATCCGCGATCTTAACGGCCTTATCCAGATCGGCTTTTGAGAAGAACTGCATCGTGAGGTCTCTGCCCTGTATATCCGCGCCTTTAACAAGCACCTTATCGTTCTTCAGCTCACTCGTCGTGAAATCCTTTATTCCCGTAAGCTCGTGATCCACGGCGGCATCGGAATCAACGCCGATCAGGAGGAAAATACCTCCTCTGAGATCGAGCCCGAGCCTTATACCTCTGTCGGGGAACAGTTTGCCCCACCACCCTGGAAGAGAGTCACCCAAAAAAGTGGGCATCAGGAGAATGACGGAAAGTACCGTAATAACGACAATAGTTAAAAGCCATCCCTTGGAAGCTCTCATTTCTTGGACTTATCCTCCTTCTCTATATCTGAGCCCTGGAGACCCGCAATGCCGGACCGGCTTATACGAATGCTCACACCCTTGGAAACTTCCAGGGTTACTACCTCGTCCTCCGAGATATTTTGAATCCTGCCGAAGATACCTCCCGAAGTGATAACGTTATCACCCCGCTTCAGGCTTTTGAGCATTTCATCCCGCTTCTTGCCCTGCTTTTGTTGCGGTCTCAGTATCAGGAAATAAAATAGAACGAATATCAGAATAAACGGAAGGAACGTGAGCGGAGAGTTGCCCGCGCCTCCCTCGCCTCCGGGCATGGGACACCCGGTGAGGAGTAATGAAACTATGAAAACTGCAGATAATATTCTTAACAATACTCTGTACCTCCAAGGGATTTTACCCGACTGAGTAGGATGGGGAAATCACCTGCGGCTATACTTTCCCTGATGTCGCTCATCAGCCTTCCGTAGTACGTCAGGTTATGGAGCGTGAGAAGTCTCAGTGCCAGAATCTCCTTCGCCATGTATAGGTGTCTAAGATAAGCTCTTGAAAAAGTCCTGCAGGCGTAACAATTGCAATCCTCATCAACGGGCCTCTCATCCTCCGCGTGTCGGGCATTTTTTATAACCAGTTTTCCGCGACTTGTAAAGAGAGTGCCGTTTCTCGCGTTTCGCGTGGGAATAACACAATCGAACAGGTCCACGCCCATCGACACGGCAACGGCAATGTCTTCGGGCCTTCCAATGCCCATGAGATACCGGGGTTTATCGACAGGGAGAACCTCCACCGTCGATGCAGTGATGTCGTAGGTAATTTGAGGGTCTTCTCCTATACCCAGGCCGCCGAGAGCGTATCCGTCAAACCCGATATCGATGAGACCGGTGGCGGACTCATGCCTTAGCTCCGGATAAATGCCTCCCTGGACTATCCCGAACAGAGCGGATTCGCCCGCGTCCCTGGCTTCCTTGCAGATGGCCGCCCATCTCGTGGTCAGAGAAACGGAGTCCTTCATGTATCTCTCGTCCGAAGGATACGGCGGGCATTCGTCGAGGCACATCATAATGTCCACGCCGAGGGACTCTTGTATATCTATGCACTTTTCAGGCGTCAGCATATGCCTGCTTCCGTCCAGATGAGACTGGAAGACTATCCCGTCGTCTTTAATCTTTCTAGTTTTCGCCAGGCTAAGTACCTGATATCCTCCGCTGTCCGTAGTGAGCGGATGATCCCAGCCCATAAACTTGTGCAGTCCGCCGAGCTTTTTCACCGTCTCGTGACCGGGACGGAGATACATATGGTAGGCGTTTACTATAAGCATGCGGAACCCGGCGTCCTCGATTTCACGCGGGCTGAGCGTCTTTACAGTGGCCTGTGTGGCGACCGGCATGAAGGCGGGCGTATCGACCGTTCCGTGCGCGGTGTGCATCCTGCCCAGTCTTGCATCTGTTCCTTCGCCTTTGTGTAATATTTCGAATCTGAACATTTCGGATTGTAACGCGGGATCGCGGGGTACGGAGCGAAATATCCGTTTACCGCTTTTTCAGAGTGATAATACGTCCTTCATGGTATATGCGCCCGGGGGCTTTCCGTAAATCCAGTTCACAGCGCGTACAGCCCCTTTGGCGAAATTGTCCCTGCTCTGAGCCCTGTGCGTGATCTCTAACCTTTCCCCTTCTCCGATGAACATGACGGTGTGCTCGCCGACAATGTCTCCTCCCCTCACAGTCTGTATGCCAATTTCGTCCTGCTTGCGCTCTCCTATCTTGCCGTGCCTCTCGAATCTGGCTACCTTGCCCAAATCCCTTCCGAGCCCCTCGGCTGCTGCCTTTCCGAGCCCGAGGGCCGTACCGCTTGGGGAGTCGAGCTTGTGTTTATGGTGCGCTTCTATAATCTCGACATCGTAATCCTCTCCAAGAGCGCGGGCCAGAAGCCCGGTAATTTCGAACATAACGTTTACGCCTATGCTCATATTAGGTGCTATGACACACGGAAAGCCACCAGAAAGCTCTTGAAGCTTTTTACTCTCTTCCGAGGTAAACCCGGTCGTGCCTATGACCATGCATTTGCCGTGCTCGGACGCGTATGCGGCGTTTCTGAGGGTTGCCTCGGGCGACGTGAAGTCAACTATCACGTCGGCATCCGACGAAGTAACCTCAATGTCGTCCGAGACCGGGACGCCTATTTCGCCTATCCCGGCGAGTATGCCGGCGTCTGTCCCGAGCGACGGATGTCCCTCGATTTCCCCTGCTCCGACAATTTCCAAATTTTCGTCCTGGCTCAGGAAATGGATAATCCTCTGTCCCATCCTTCCGGCTGCCCCCATGACTGATACTTTTATCATTGGTTATTCGATGACCTTCGGCTTGGGTTCCTGCGATTCCATCTGGGATTCGGTTTCCAGACAGTTCTCTATGCAATTACCGGATGTTATCTTCCATTCATCGTCGAACAGACCCAGATCATACTGGCTCTTTTGATTCATTTCTATCATCTGGCCGGTCTTTGGAGACTTAAGCTTGGTATTTAACTCCACAATGACAATAGCCGTGCGGTCATAGATCTGCGTTCCCAACAGACGGTAACTTAAAATACTAATCTGATTGTCCTTTACCGTATTTTTCATTTCTATGACGTAGCCTTCTTTGTCCTTATAAGGGACGTAAACATATTCATACGCTTTTGCAAAATTCTCAGCCTTAAGAGCCTTCATAAAATCCTCGACGACTTTCGTCGGCGACGGCTCTATCGATTTACGCTCGGGAAGAATAGGCTCAGTCTTGCCCCCGCACGAGGATATACCCAAAAGAATGACCAAGACAATCAGCGCTATATATGAATATTTCATTTCTTCTTCCGTTTAACCGATAGGTTAGGTTAATTAGCATAAGTCGTAAGGAGGTATATATCAAGGATTTTTTCGTTATTTAATCGGCGGTTAACAAATGCCTGAGGAATCATCAATAGTTACGCTTCCGGCATTGCGGAGTCGATCAAAAATAAGATTATCGGGAATTAGAATATACAAAAGATAAACAACGAAGAGGATAAGAAGCAGAAGCTTCAGTGAAAACGCGAGCAGAAAGAAATGCGGGGATAGGTCAGCATGCTTCTTAAAGTAGAAAAGCACCGGATACTGCAGGTATGAGAGAAGGTCGAGCAGGACGATCCCCGTTACGAAAAGCCTGCCGGAAGCTATCAGAAGCAGAAGCGGACTAATCCAGAGTATCCACTGAGGCGAGTTTATCTTGGCGAATATCACGAAGCATAAGACAGAAAATGCGCACCATTTAACCGCTTTATCCACGGTATTTATCCTGCTGGTCAGGCATAGCGGGACTGACGAGAATTGAAGCGCAAGCGTAAGTAGGCTGAAATAGGGGTTGTCTATGTTGATCTCGAACCCGCGCCGCAGGATACCGGAGATGATATAAAAAAGAGATGGCTGATTTGACCACCTGAATATCTGCCGCCCGTAGGGAGCGTACAAGCCCTCGAATCCGCTCAGGATCAGTGTAGGGAGCAAAATCAGTATACAGGTCAGGGTGAACGTTAATATCATTGCCCAATTTATTCTCCGGTGAACGGTGTAGTCGTACGCGAGAAAAACGGGCAGGAACAAGACGAGATACCATTTGGTAAGAAAGCCAAACGCTACGACAAACGCGGACAATTTGAACTGCTTTCTAGCCAGGAGATAAATGCTTAACAGGCCGAGTAAGGACGTTATAATGTCGAACCTGTTGTGGGTGAAAAATAACCCCGCCGGCAGGAGCATGAGAAAGGCGAGATATTTTCGCTCCTTTCTCATGGCGTAGATGAGCATGATCGAAAGGGCCAGAAAGAACGCCATGAGCAGCGAGAAGATAAACGAGTAACGTATCAATACGTCGTTTCGCATGTGAGGAGAAGACGGTATGTTGGGATTGGTCGAGACTTCGCTGTTTACGATTCGCTCAATCTGCCCTATCTTGCTTGGACTTACAGAGCCCAGAGCCTCCATGACAATGTAGGGAACGGCGAAGAAATAGGTCGCGATCTGAGGGTACTCGCTCGGTACTTCCGTATAGGGCTTTTTCAGGTAAGGTAGCCAGGAGCCCCTCACGGCGTATACCATTTTATCGCCGTAGTCGTTTAGAAATCCCATCTCCGAGCCGAAGTTGTCGCGGATGCCGAGGCTGGCAACCGCCGAGAAGAACAACAGCAGAATCAGAAGCGTTACGGATTTCCTTGTGTTCATATTGGCACGGAACTATAGTATGATAGGGTGGGTGAATTGTAAAATAAAAAATCCGCAATAACTGCACTTGTAGAGTTATGAAATTACAGCACTCCCCTGTAAATGCTTCAACTTCAGACCGGCTGTCGGAACCGGAGTCCGGAATTCACCGCGAAAGATCTTTGTTAAGGGGTCGCTGAATCTATGAGCGTTCTGCGTGAACCGCCCAGGGTGAAACTCATAACGGGGATTATATACAAACCCGATGCGGATATTGAAGGATGCCTCCTTAAAATGAGCGAACGGCTGGGAGCAATCGATTTCAGGAGCGAGGAGATTCCCTTTGCGTACACGTCATACTACGAGAGTGAGATGGGCACCGGTCTTAAAAGGAAGATAATTACGTTCAAGAAGCTGATAGAGCGCGAAAAAATAGTGGAAGTTAAGATATTTACAAATATATTGGAAGAGGTATTTTCATATCAGGATAAAAGGACCGTAAATATTGACCCCGGATATCTGGCGTATGAACATTTGATTCTCGCAACGGGAAAAGGGTATTCTCACCGTCCATATCTCGGAAAAGGCGTATACGCGGATCTGAATCTTATATTCGTTAATGACGGATACAAGCCGCTTGAATGGACTTACCCGGATTACAGGAGCGAGAACATGAGGTCGTTGTTCATGAAACTTAGAGACGAATACTCAAAACAGATTAAAGAGGACGAAACAAAATGAAAAGCATGACCGGATTCGGGAAGAGCGAAGATGATACTACATTCGGCAGGGTCGTCGTGGAGGCAAGGTCGGAGAACCACAGATTTCTGGACGTTAAGCTCCAGCTCCCGGAGTCGCTTCTGTCAATCGAGACCGAGCTCAACGAATCGGTCAAGAAATTCCTTCAGCGGGGAAAGGTAAGAGTATCCGTTTCCCTCGAGGGGATTAAGAACAACACCCCCGTTTTAAACCTTGAGCTCGCGAAACAATACGGAAAAAACCTCGATATATTGAGGAGGGAAATAAAGATCAACGAGGAGATACGGATAGAGCATTTCCTTATGATTAAAGATATATTCTCCTCCGAAACACAGGACTCGCTAACCAAGAATGAGATCGCCGAGCTTGAAGCAGTTCTTCGTGACGCGCTCGCCAAGCTGGCCGATACGAGAAAATCAGAGGGGAAAAAGCTCGAAAAGGATCTGAGAGCGAGGATCAGGAACATCGAGAAGCTGTCGAAAGAAATCACGACAAAGAGAAAGGACTTCATGAAAACCACATCCGCTAAGCTTCAGGAAAGGATATCCAAGCTGCTCGCCGACGTTCAGATTGACGAGTCAAGATTGTTTCAGGAAACGGCGTATATGACCGAGAGAAGCGACATTACGGAAGAGCTGGTCAGACTGAAGGCGCATATAGGTAAATTCAGGGAAACCATACGAAAAGAGGGCTCTATCGGCAAAGAGCTCGATTTTCTGGTACAGGAAATGAACCGCGAGGCGGGAACGATTTCAGCTAAAGCGAAGGACGCCGAGATATCGCATCTTACGATAGAGCTCCGCTCCGAGCTGGAAAGAATCAGGGAGCAGATACAGAATATAGAATAGTAAGTATCAAGAGTTTAACGTGAGATTGTTTGATCCATACACATAACTTTCATAACCCGGGCGGGAGCGGAAAACGCGGCAGGTTGCAAGGAATATATCCCTATGTTATGATTCCTCTCCGCTATCCTTCATTGAATCCGATAAGCAAGGAGAAGAGGTTAAGAAGCATGAGTATTCTAGTTGACAAGAACACGAAAGTAATTGTTCAGGGAATTACCGGAAGCGCCGGACTGTTTCACGCCACACAGTGCCGTGATTACGGAACCAACATGGTTGGCGGCGTAACTCCCGGCAAGGGAGGCACGGAAGTCGAAGGCTTCCCCGTTTTTGACACGGTAGCCGATGCCGTTTCAAAAACCGGCGCGAACACCTCTCTTATTTTCGTGCCGGCTCCGTTTGCAATGGATTCGATGATAGAAGCCATAGACGGCGGTATAGATCTCGTCATATGCGTAACCGAGGGTATACCTACCCAAGACATGATCAAGGTCAAGAAGTTCATGCAGGGCAACAAAGCCAGGCTTATCGGCCCCAACTGTCCGGGAGTAATGACGCCCGGAGAAGCGAAGGTGGGCATCATGCCCGGATACATACACACCCCCGGCAAGGTCGGAATTATGTCGCGAAGCGGGACACTTACTTACGAAGCCGTATGGCAGCTATCGAACCTGGGCATCGGACAGTCCACGTGCGTAGGGATAGGCGGAGACCCGGTCATAGGCTCCACTTTCATCGACGTACTGGCGCTTTTCCAGGAAGACAAGAACACCGAAGCCATCGTCATGATCGGAGAGATAGGAGGAAGCGCCGAGGAAGAAGCCGCCGAGTTCATAAAGAGCAACGTTACCAAACCGGTCGTAGCTTTCATAGCGGGCGCTACCGCGCCTAAAGGCAAGAGGATGGGCCATGCGGGTGCGATCATCTCCGGAAGCTCGGGAAGCGCGAAGGATAAAGTCGCCGCGCTCGAAAAGGCGGGCGTTACGGTAAGCCCGAGTCCGGCTCAGATGGGCGAAACCCTAAAAGAAGCCATTAGTTAGTTAGCTTGCCCTACTACTTGTAAAGCTCTAAATTGCCGCTCACCCATTCGTACTGACGGGCGATTCCGTCTCTGATTGAAACTTTAGGAGAATAGCTGAAGTCGTTTATCGCCTTGGCAACATCGGCATAGGTATGAAGGGCGTCCCCTTTCTGAGTTTCCACGAAATTCAAATTAGCCTTTTTTCCGGTGACTTCCTCTATAATGCGTATGCACTCTATCAGCTTGATCCTGCTCCCACCGCCTACGTTGTAAACCTCACCGTTCACTCCATCGGAAAATGCTCCTATATTGGCCTCGACGGCATCGTCAATGTAGGTAAAATCCCTTGTCTGCTCCCCCGTACCGTAGATCTCTATCTCTTCGCCAAGTATTACGGCCCTGATGAATTTCTGAAACGCCATGTCGGGACGCTGCCCCGGCCCGTAGACGGTGAAATAACGAAGGGAGACCGTGGGTACTCCGTATGCCTTGTAATAAAGGGAAGCCAGATGCTCGCCCGCGAGCTTGGATACGCCGTAGGGAGAAATCGGGTTCGTCCGGGAATCCTCTTTTACGGGAAGCTCCTCTGCATCTCCGTAAACGGATGAGGAAGAAGCGTAAATGAATTTCTTTAGCCCGCTGCTCTTGCTCGCTTCCAGGAGGAGCTGCGTCCCAAGAATATTGTTTCGCACATATTCATCGAATTTTGTGCCCCAGCTCGCCCTTACGCCCGCAATAGCGGCCTGATGAAACACGGCATCGACGCGCCCTAAGAGACGAGTAAGGTCGATATCCAGAATGTCCGCCTCAATCAACTCAAAATTAGCTTTTTGAACCAGACTGCTGACGTTTCGTTCTTTTATCCTGCGCGGGTAGAAATCCAGGAAAGAGTCCACGCCAATTACATCGTGCCCGTCCGTCACAAGCCTCTCGGCAAGATGTGATCCGATAAACCCGCAAACCCCGGTGACCAGAATATTCATATTGAAACCCTTACGAACATATTAATTAGACAGATTCGATTCCTTTCAATTTGACAATGGATTATTCCGAAATACATTAGTATCAAATCCATGAAAAACAAGCTTATAATATCCTTAATTCTAACAGTTATTTCCATTATGGTTAACAGGGCGTATGCGATTCCCGCCCCCTGCTCCGAAGAAGAGCTGTTGAACAGCTCGGATTACGCAGTGGAAGGAACCGTGACATCCGTAGACTGCGGGGAGCCGTACGATTCGAAAGAGTGCAGGCCCGATGCTACGGCATCGGGTGAATTTGTTCCCGAGACGGTATCGAAATGTACCGCCACGGTAAAAGTCACCCGCAGCATCAAGGGAAATTACGAGGAGGGAGAGTCGGCTCCTGTCCCCTTTCTGAAAGTAGTCCGGGAATGTAAAAACGGAAGCCATATAATTCCGGGAAGTCCGACTGCGGATTTAGCTTCCGGTATGAGTATCAGGTACTAGAACTCGGCGGTTTGCAGGTACTCGAACCTGGAAGTCCTGCCGGAAAAGACGCCGGGACCTGAATAAAAAAATAAAACGTCAACCGCATGAGTGGAACAAACCGGCAGATATATAGTATATAATTTTCTCCATGTCTTTGAGCCCTTTCGAACTTGAAATATTTCACAATATACTCAGCTCGATAGCCGAGGAAATGGGCGTCGTGCTCATAAGGGCGGGGTTTTCTCCCAACATAAAGGAGAGGAGGGACCTCTCGTGTGCAATATTCGAGGCGGACGGCGAGATGATAGCTCAGGCGGCGCACATACCGGTTCATCTCGGCTCCATGAGCTTCGCAGTAAGGGCCGTCCTCGACGAGGAGGATATATCGGAGGGGGACGTGTTCATACTGAACGACCCTTTCAGGGGAGGAACGCACCTGCCCGACGTGACCTGTATATCGCCAGTGTTCGTTAAAGGGAAGCCGGAATTTTATGTTGCCTCCCGCGCGCATCACGCCGACATGGGAGGTCTTACACCTGGCTCCATGCCGCTTTCGACATCCATACACGAGGAGGGAATACTCATTCCTCCCTCCAGGCTCTACACAAAGGGGAGAATCAACAAAAAACTGTTCGAAAAGATCGTTTCGTCAACGCGCGACCCGGAGGAGAGGGAGGGTGACCTGAGGGCCCAGGTAGGCTCGCTCGACCTCGGGGCCAGGAGAATACGGGAGGTCGTTGAAAAATATTCCCTCAGAAAGGTTAAGCAGGCGGGCTACGAGCTTCTCGATTACAGCGAAAGGATGATGAGGGAAGTGATAAAAAAGATTCCCGACGGAGAGCACAGGTTCGAGGACTTCATGGACGATGACGGCGCGGGCACAAAGAGAATACTTCTCAGGGTGAGCGTAAGAGTCAAAGGCGGCGGGGCGGCGGTCGATTTTGCAGGCTCCTCGAAAATGGTAAAGGGATGCCTGAACGCCCCTCTTAGCGTCACAACGGCGGCTACCATTTATGTTTTTCAGTGCCTCGCACCAAAGGAAATGCCTCTTAACTCCGGACCGTTAAGAGCGGTGAAGATTAAAGCGGAAAGAGGGTCCATCCTGAACGCTGTTTACCCGGCAGCCGTAGTGGGAGGAAACGTCGAGACCTCGCAGCGCGTGGTGGATATCGTATTCGGCGCTTTGTCAAAGGCAATACCCGAAAGAGTACCGGCGGCAAGCGCGGGGACGATGAGCAACACGACATTCGGCGGCGTCAATCCGAGAACGGGACATAACTTTGCGTATTACGAGACCATAGCCGGAGGTATGGGAGGCAGGTACGGGATGGACGGCGTAAGCGCGGTTCAGACCCATATGACGAATACGCTCAATACACCGATAGAGGCGCTCGAGAGGGAGCTTCCGGTGATGATCGATTCCTACCGGATTCGCACGAACAGCGGCGGCGGGGGCAGGTTCAAAGGCGGGGACGGTATAGTGAGAAAATACAGGTTTCTGACAAAAGCCACCGTTTCTCTCATAACGGAAAGAAGAATGTCGGCCCCATACGGGATTAAAGGAGGAGGCGAAGGCGGGAAGGGTAAAAATCTTCTCACACGCAAGGACGAGACGAAAACGATTCCGTCTAAAGCCACATTCGACGTAAATAAAGGAGACGTGCTCACGATCGAGACGCCGGGCGGGGGCGGTTGGGGAAAGCCGAAATCGAAGCGCAAGCGATAAAAATATGGAAAAACCCAAGCTACGACACATAGAAGCTATTCCCGCGGAGGCTAACGGCCAGAGGATCGTATACCTCCGCGATCCTCAGAACCTGAGCGGTAAAGTACTCGCTGTATCACCTGAAACGCTGATTATATTGAGCCAGTTTAACGGGAAGAATTCCGTCCCGGAGATAGGGCAGTCCCTTTCTAGCAAGTTCGGAGACCTGATAAGGAATGAAGACATAGAAAACCTGGTAAAACAATTGGACGAGGTGCTGTTTTTAGACAGCGAAAAGTACAGGAGCTATAAAGACAGGCTTGAAACGGACTTCAGGGTTTCGGGCAAGAGGGAGCCGAGCCATGCCGGCCTGTCCTATCCGAATAGCGCCGATGAGCTTTCGGGATGGTTCAGGACCTTCTTTGACAAGGCCCAGGAGACAAAGCCTTACAAGGCTCCTGAAGCGAAGCCCAGTGGTTTGATTTCTCCGCACATAGATTACAGGCGGGGAGGAATTTCTTATGCGCTTGCCTACAGGGAGCTCCTCGACAGAAACGAAGCGGAGACATATGTTATATTCGGGACGTCACATTACGCAGAAGTGGATAATCCGTTCGTTCTAACGAGGAAGAGCTTCGAGACTCCTTTTGGCGAGACCGGTACGGACAAAGAGGTCATCGATACACTTGTAGACTCTTGCAACTGGGATCTGTTCGAAGGTGAAATATCTCACCGCACCGAGCACTCGATAGAATTTCAGGTCGCTATGCTGCAGTACGTTTTGAAAGGAAAGAAAGATTTCAGGATTGTTCCGATACTGTGCAACTCGTTTTACGAGTTGGTGAACGAAGGGAAATCGCCCATGGAAGACGAGAGGATATCCGGCTTCCTCGATACCATGTCGGACATTACGGCTCAAATGGGCGACAGTGTGTTCATTATCGCGGGCGCGGATATGGCGCACGTAGGCCTTAAATTCGGCGACAAAGAGCCCGTTGACGAACCCACGCTTGAAAAAATTAAAGAACGCGACATCATGAGCCTCACCCGGAGCGAGAAGCTGGACGCGGAAGGCTTTTACAGGTCGGTGGAAGAGGAGAAGGACTGGAGGAAGGTGTGCGGTCTCGCGCCGATATACGCGACGCTCGCAACCATACAGGCCGATAGCGGCGTGCCGCTCGACTACGACCAGGCGCTTGAGCCCGATACAGGCTCGGTGGTGAGCTTTGCCAGTATGGGGTTTTATATCTAACAAGAAGCATCAAATATTCGCCGAGAGGGGCAACTTAACAGAAAAATGATTAATGACTTACTTATCGTAGACGCACATGAGGACATTGCATTTCATTTGAATTTCTTTAACAGGGATTTCGTGAATCCGGAAACTCCGTGCATGATAACGCTGCCCGGGTTGAAAAAAGCGAACATTAAGCTCGTTTTCAACACCGTATTCGTACACCCGAAGCATAAACCGGAAAAGACCATGGAGTCGGCTCTGGAGCAGCTTGATACCTACGAAAAAATATACGCAGTGCACTCGGATGAAATATTCCGCGTTAGTACGCGAAGTGATCTCGACAGGGTGGGAACCGATCCGGGGATCGGGTTTCTCATGCTGATGGAGGGCGCGGACCCGATAGAGACGCCGGATAAACTGGACGAGTTTTACGAGAAGGGAGTCCGTATCATCGGGCTCGCATGGAACGACAAGAATCAATACGCATCGGGGAACCTGACAAAAGACGGACTATCGGAGGCCGGTGTCGAGCTGATTAAGAAAATGAACGAGCTACGAATCACGCTCGACCTTTCGCACCTGAACGAAAAATGCTTCGAAGAGGCGATAGAGCTTACGGAGCTTGTACCTATAGCGACTCATTCGAATGCCAGGGCGGTCACCGATCATCAGAGAAACCTGCGCGACGAGCAATTGCTCTCAATATCCGAGCGGGGCGGCGTGATCGGGATCGTGCTTTATAACCAGTTCCTCAAGACCGGGGACAAAGAGCCTACGCTCGAGGACGTATTCGCCCATGCGGATTATATGGTGAACCTGTGCGGGGAAGACCACGTGGGGATAGGAAGCGACATGGACGGCGCGAGGATAGATGACTTTCCGGGGGAGCTGAGAGCAATATCGGAGCTGCCCAGGATAGCCGGATATTTCCTTGAGAAAGGGTATTCGGAGAACAGGGTGAGAAAGATAATGGGGGTTAATTTTTTAAGGGTTATGCGGGAAAACCTCTAAGAATCCTCAAAGCTTGGTTTATACGACGCACTCTTTTGCTTCTATCTTTCCATCCATCATAAATATATAAGAAACATATTTCAACCTCCTAAACAGCGAACCAAGGGCTGTTTACCTGGCTTTCTTAATTCTTTCAATCAGAGCTTGGGCGAATTCGGCGGTCCCGAGCGAGCCGCCCAGGTCACGCGTCCTGTCACCGTCAAGCAGGGCCGAATTATAGGCGCTCTTAATCTTCTCGGCGCACTCGCGGAAATCTTCCCGCCCTTCGGTGTCCGCAATATGGTTAAGCATCATCACGCCCGACATGAGAATCGCCAGGGGGTTAGCTATGTTCTTGCCCGCGATGTCCGGGGCCGAGCCGTGTACCGCCTCGAAGACGGCTTCCTTGTCCCCGATATTGGCGCCGGGAACCACCCCCAGACCGCCTACGAGACCAGCGCACAGATCGCTTATCAGATCGCCGTACAGATTCTCAAGAACGAGAACGTCGAACAGCGCGGGGTTCTGGACGAGTCTCATACAGCCGGCGTCGATAATCATCTCCTGATATTCGATGTCGGGGAAATCGCGGCTGGCTTCCTTGGACTTTTTTATGAAAAGGCCGTCGGTGAGTTTCATTATGTTGGCCTTATGGAACACGGTGACTTTTTTGCGCTCGCGGTTTCGCGCATATTCGAACGCCCAGTGGGATATTCGGCTGCACGCCTTCTCGGTCGCGACCTTCATGCTCATAACCACGCCCGGGGCTACCGTGTTTTCCACGCCGCTGTAAAGCCCTTCGGTGTTCTCCCTGATTATAACTATGTCCACATTTCTGAAAGGCGTGATGACGCCGGGCAGATTCCTGACGGGCCTGACCGCGGCGTACAGATCGAGTGTTTTTCTAAGCTGTACGTTGACCGACGTGAACCCCTCCCCTATCGGCGTCGTGCAAGGACCTTTTAAAGCCACTCCGTGCTCTTTTATAGCCTCTATCGTGTCCTGAGGCAGAACGTCGGGGCCCTTCTCCAGCGCGGCGAGACCGGCCTGATGCTCGATCCATTCTATCTCCGCGCCCGAGCCTTCGATTATCGTTTTCACCGCGTCTGTGATGTTGGGGCCGATTCCGTCCCCCGGGATAACTACGATTTTGCGTGCGCTCATGGGAGTATAATTGAACCAGATTTGAGATGCTTATCAAATCAGCAACAAATAAAGGCACATAACCGGCTGTATCTATTGCATATTAGGACAATCAATTGTTTAAGCGAGCAGGAGATCAGAGCATTCCGATCAAATCAAACTAATATAATATTGTTCTTATTTGCTTTACTCAGCGGGGCTTTCCTCAGGTTTGGAGGAATCGTCATAAGGCTTCTGTAACATATCCAAAGCCTCCTTGTTTACTCCCTTGACCGTTTCTTCTTTTTCCTGTTGCGGAGACCGCGCCGGAGCAAAGACCGCGGTACCGTCGTAAACTTCCCAGCCGAGGGCTGTGATCTCGCTTTTTGCTTTATCCGAAAGATCGCCGACGACCCACAACTCCCTCGACTCCGCATCCACCTCACGGAACACTTCATCGTGGAACCTTGCAGCTGAGGCGACGTCTTCCGACCAGCAGAGATAATCGACCGGAAGAATCGTAATGATTCTGTTGTCCCGCGTTAAACCGGACGTGATGTCCCCGTGGTTCAATATGCTCTGGAACCCGGATTCGTTATTGTGAAAAGCCGTGAGCAGAACGACTATCTTTACGAAATATTCCGCTTCGGGAATCGTCATGCCGCAAGCGCGTCCTCGATTATTTCCTCCCTGTTCGATACTCCTTCGAGCTCCTTCATCGAGAACGTAACCGTAGTTTGAAACGAAGGGCTGTAATAAGGGGAGTCCAGGAATCCCTGAACGAGCGCGGGATCGATACCCATGCCGATAAGAGTCTTTTTATTGAACTCTCTGAGCTCCTTCGGGTCTTTACTCCAGACGTAATAATTCACGTCTTTAACGTACCCCATACCCGGCACGGACGGTGTGCTGGCTAATCCGATTCCCAATCTGCCAATACGGTCGTATTTCGCCACCCGCTTTAACTCTGCGGCAAGCTCGGGATTAGACGTATAGGAGTCCACATTCAGCTCCCTAGCCAACCTCCTTTCACCTCCGCTCACGCCGAGATACCAGTCAACGAGATACTCGACATCCCCGCTCAGCTCGGAGAAGCCCGAAGCATTTTCGCCGCCTTCACCGTCCGCAGAGTTATGACCGCCTGTAATCGTCTTGCCGGGTCTCCTGGCGGTCCTGCCCGCCACAATTACGGCCTTTTCTCCCGTATAATAAATCTTCTTGAAGAATGTGACTATCCCTCCCGGTACGCCCTTTGCGGTTTCGACCGGTTTTGAAGCGACGTTGACCGCGGACTTAAACGGGTCGATTACGGTATGAGCGGCCCCGACCGCAAGCGCTTCGGCCCCGGATATCTTTTTGAGCTCGGCGGTAGCCTGTATCTCCCTTATACGGATTTTGAGCATCTGCGTATTTCGAGCCTCATAGGTTCCGAAGTCGCTTTGGACGGTGTATGAATTCTGTATGCAGTCGTCTGTTACCGTTTCCTCGACCTCGAAGTATTCACCCTTTACAAGCTCGGGCGGCAATATATCGCTCGCTCTGAAAACAGGATACGGCTCGTATTCACCGGAGGTACAGTCGGCAGGAGACGATTTTATGTCCGTGGAGCGGGCAAGCTTCCCGTCGCCGCCTGTTTCATTTTCCCGTGTGCCAATGGAAGCCGAATCCGTGCCCGATCGACCTGCATCCTGTTTGGATACGCACGAGTAAAGTGACGGGATTAAGATAACAGCTGCAAACACCATGGCTGTATATCGCATGAGAATACGTATCTTCATACCTGGCTCCAAATCTGAATTCGGGCAAGTCACATAATACAACTACTCATGAATGCCTGTTTGACTTTCTAAGAGTAAGGCATCAGACCTGCAGTAGTCAACTATATGCGAAAGGAGTTAAGACTTTATTTCATTTCCAGAGTGCGCTGGCCGACTTTGTCCGTTGTGCCGCGCTGTTCTAATCCTTCGAGACCGCTGTCCATGCTCTGACCCCGGTTTAGCCCCTCCGGAAGGGGCTTGAGAAGAGTACTCCCCCATGCGAATGCACCGGGATCCTGCTCCAGGTGAGAAGTGTCGACGAGGCTCTTCGCGCCCACTATGAACGAGATACCCGCGCCTTTCCCGAGATTTTCCTCCCATCTGTAGAAACGCCGTCCCGTAAGCAGGCCCTGGTCGTCGAAGATGAGTACCAGGGCTTCACGCTTCCCGGTACTGTTCGCAAGAGAGAACTTGAACCACCTGAATACATCGCCCTCGAAATTAAGCCCCACCTGAGTTTCCTTTATATCCACATACTCGTATATAAAAGCCGCGCCGCCGCTCAATGCAGTGAGGTTATCGGGAGGACCGAGTGTGCCGATAACGTCTCCGATCCGAGCTTGTCCCTCGATCAAGTCAGCCTGGTCCGCAGGTATCGGAGCGCCGACTTCCTTGGTGATAACCGTGCATCCCGCCGTCAGTCCGACGATGATCAGGCACAAAGAGACTAATGTGACCCGGCATATGGAATCAGGGCTCGCTCTCATATTCGACTTTCTCATTGCTGTACGCGTAATCAGTGAGCACTCCGTCGCTGTCGAAGAAGAATATCGCCCGGTCGTAGCTAACCTCTTTTTCCTTCCAGTTAAAGACGAGCAGGAACGCCCCCCTGCCGCGTGCTTTCTCGAGTACGTAATAAAAAACGCTCTGATCGCCGAGGTTAATAATCTGAGACGGAGGTCCGAAAATCTCGAGTATCTCGGACTGAGTTGTTTGACCTTTTACCAAAGAGGGCAAGGAGGGATCGCGCCACTTGTTCATTACACCTTTTTGCTCACCGCTTGAAAAACATCCCGACAAGCTAATGAGCATAACAATAGCGATGATACTTGCTCGATATCTATTAAGCATTTGACTCTCCGATATTAGATTTGCCCGATTATCCGTAAGTCTATAAAAAATTGACATAAAGTCCAAGCCCCATTACCGGCGGATCGGCTACAAAAAGAAATCGAAGCCGATTTAACCCTGCTTTCACTTCCGCTTAATCCCTTGTTCACAGTCATGTGGTTTCATTTTATAACATGGCCATATACCGGTTGCACGTCCTGCCAAGATCAGTCAACCCCGCTTATATTGTTACGGTATTTCTAATTCCGATAAGCATCGTAATACCCCTGTTATTCAGGCAGGAGTTTCTCAGGCTCGGACAGGGCGTCATGACCAGTTACGGGAAGGAGAGAATAGATTTGATTCTCTTCGCCGTAAGCGCTATCAGCAGCTCTCCCGTAGCCCTGCCCGTATGGACTTACGCAGCATTCGGCTCTCTTCTGGGATATGAGTCCCTGAGACTGATACTGGTGATGTCGCTCGGAGCGATGACGGGATCTTCAATAACCTACTTTCTGGGCAGGTATTTCGGAAGTACGAGGGTAGTCAGAAAATATTTTCCGAACATTCAGACTCATCCCTGGACCAAGGGACGGTCTGTCTGGGTGGTAAGTCTCCTGTTATTCGGCGGGGCCGTATCGCCTATCCCTTTTGACGTTATGTACGCAGCCTGCGGCGCGAAGAGATTTCCAGTGGCCCTTTTCTCACCGATACTCTTTACGGCATGGGCGATAAAGCTGAGCGTCGTGGTGTACGGATTCAAGTTCGCCGATCACATTCCATATCTGAGCATGACTCTTTGATCAGTGCTCGCGGAGCGCTTTTGCGGTGTAGGTGCTAATTAGCCTGGCAACGAGAAACGCGATAAACATCTGGCCTGTTATCGCTTCCAGTACGGAAATTATTCGCGCCTGAGGCGTGATCGAGGATATATCCCCGTACCCGAGCGTGGTGAGTGTGGTAAAGCTGTAGTAAATAAGGACGTTCGAGCTCACGGGCCCTTGTAGATCTCCCTCCCTGCCGACAAAGATGGCCCCCGGCGTTAAGAACTCAATAACGCCGTAAATGCTGGCCCACATTATTCCAAGCAGAAGGTAAACACAAATAGCTCCGTACAAAGTATCGGCTGTAACGTCTTTTGACCTGAGAATGTGCTCGAGAATCGTGACAGTAACGAACATGAAAAAGAGCATGCTCACGAATATGGTTCTGTTTGATCTTGTGAACGTCCATTCCGATATAAACCAAGGGAGTCCGAGTAATACCAGAATTATCAGTCTCCTTTTACTGCTGCCGACGGCATGTACGCCAAGTATTAGTACCACAGTGCTTAGCAGGTTAAGAACAATGTATCCGTATTTGGTCCCCTCGAGTACCGCCTGGAGAATGAGCAGCAAGATTATCGAAACCATGAAGTTGAACATCTTGTACTTGGTCGAGATTAACATCAGATGAGTAAAACTCGGCTTTTCGTCCCCGTACATTTTAAGTCCTCCGGTCTATGGTATGGATACACTACTTTATCAAAGAAAGGGATGTAATTGCAATTATATACCGGAGGTCGTTTACCGGGAGCCCATACAACTATTCTATGGCGGGAGAAGAAAAAATTCCGGGGGTGCAGCCGGCGAGACTAAAAAGAATGAACGCGCTAAGCAATCAACCGTTAGAAAGTGTACAGCCGTCCGTATCTACGTCGGCGCTGCCGCTTGTGTTCACGGCCTTGCTGCCGCCGCTGATGGAGCACTGATTATTCTGAGGGTCGATTACGACGACGGAATTTCCCGCGGCGTTAATGCCGTTTAGATTCTGGGATTGGATCAGGACGCTGTTGTCGACCGGGTCGTTGATCTGCCCTATGCCGACGAATGTGTCGGCGAGAGACAATACGGCGTCCCTCCTGCTGGATATCACTATTTCCTCGTCCGCTTCGAGGATCACCGACGCACTGTCCTGTACCCTGACTCCCTCTCTGCAGTCGATAATATTGATGCTCTTTACCCTGAACGTTATTACGCTTGTTCCGGTTGCGATGACGCAGTCACCGTCGTTTGCGTCGATTATGATGTCAGCGAGTGATTCGTTAAATACGAGCTGTGAGTCGTTTCTGAGGAATAGGGGGTCCTGAAAGACCTGCCAGCTGTTGATAGTTATCAGTACGGGGTTCTGCTGGAGAGTGAAATCGAATACCACCGTGCTGTCATCGGTAACCCTGATATTTGGCCTTTCGGCGTCAAACGAGCCCGATTGGAATCTGAGCGTGATAAAGTCCGAGGCGGTGTTGAATCTGAGCGTGAAGTTGCCTGCGGAATCCGTGTTGTCCCTGTCTAGCCTGATGTTACCATCGAGCGCCGTGACGGTTATCTCGCCGAACTGGGCAAAGTTGGAAATAGAACCCTCGATTCTAATATTACCGCCGCTTCCGCCCCCGCCGTCGCAATTGGACAGCACGAATGCTAACGCCAAAATGAATAAGCCCAGTAATTTTTTATTTTTCATCGCTCCTCCTCGCAATTTCGCTGCTCTAATGATACTTCATTTTTGCCGGAGATTTCAATAAGCTAAAGAAGGCGCAATATGACATTGCGAGGCCAGAATTAACCGCAACGTAGTCAGGGCAAACTCAATCTACGCCTGTTTTGTATCCGTCTTCCGAGACTTAACGAAGTCTCGCAATTTTCGTCGAACCGTCAGCTTAGAGTTTTACTATTCCAGTTACCTCTCGCTGCGTCTGACGCTGGCGAACTGCCTGGCTGCTTCGGGCAGGACTTTGTCGATGTTTTCCTGAGTCGGCTCGATGTCGTTTATCTCGACGATCGCTCTCGCCATGCCCCTGATTATTATCTTCCTGTCAGAATTCTCGGCATTAAACGCCTGAGTCTGCTGGGATGATAATGTGCCTTTCTTTACGAGGAGCCCCTGACTTCCTTCCACGACAAGACCTTGTGAGAGCATTTGATTTATCTCACTTGCGCGCTGAGCTCTACGTTTATAGGCCGCTATAACATCCGGCATGCTCCTTATCTTCTGGGTGATCTGCTCCGAGATGTTCCCCTGTGCCCAGGCGTAATTGCTGAAATCGAGCGACAGCTCGCGCTTTAGCACTATTACTTTGGTCTCAGTTTTGGTTAAAAGAGGTTTATCGGGATAATCGACTTTACCCTGAGGTCCCGGCGACGGACTTGGCGTGGGTTGAGGGGCTTTCTCCGAATCGGTCGTGCCCTGAGCGTCCTGCTCCAGGAACTCGTCTTCAAGGCTCGAATAAGCCTCCCTGACTTCCTCAGCCGGGAAATACACATTGACCGTGATCGTCGCGCAGGATACCAGATAGATAAAGATAACCAGCAGTGACGACTGTATTAATTTCAGAATATTTCTCTCCATCTTTCGCCTCCGTTAATTTGTCTCTATGGTAGGACCGCCGCTCTTCGATCTCCTCGATATTTCCCTTATGACGGAAACCAGGTGCGATATGGAAATCGAATTTCTTATAGGGTCCGTTTTAATCGACAAGTTCTTATAACCCAATATGGTATTAGATATATCCAGTGTTTTGAAAGTAATAAGTCCGTCATTAATATAACCTGAAATCTCCCCTTTATCATAACTCCTGGTCGATCCCAGGATAAATCTTTCCTTGGCTCCGAGCTGGTCCAAAAGCGCCTTTCCGATAGAACGGGGCTCCTTGGAAGACTTAACAGCCCAGAATTCGAAAGGGCCGTCTATGGTGTCCAGATTAGCTCCTTCGCCGGTCAGCCATATGAGGCCGTTTACCCTGCCCGTAATATAGTCCTTGATCGAGGATAGCCTTTTGGATATCCCCTCAAGACTCACGTCGTTGAACAGGAGGGAGAAATTATATGAAAAATCCCCGCTGTCGAACCTGAGGACTCCGGTGGCGTACAGCTTCCCCTGAAAGAATTCGGAGACCAGCCTGCCGAGATTTATCTTTTCCGTATCTACCTCGAGCTCACATTCGACGTTATTAAACAGGAGTATTCCGTACTCCACCTCGCCGATCGTCAGGAGGTCGAGATCGCCGTCGCTGAGAGCCTCCTTGAATGAGCGCTCGTAATCCCTGTAGATCTTCTTATCGAGATCGAGATCGCCGTCCATCAGGGACGCGAGTTTATTTTCGAACACACCCTGCTCTTTTATGTGAATCTCCCCGTTTATATCCCTCACCGAGAGGTCCGCTCCTCCCATATAAGATTTAAAAGATGCATTTTTGAACGTGATGTCCCCATTCCACCTGCTCTTGTCCGAAAATAGACCGATTATCTCCAGATGTGAAGCGGCGTGTCCCTCGGTCGTCGCGCCAGCCAGAGCGGGAGGCATAAGGGGACGGAAAAATTTCATCGCGTCCGGTATCGAAAATTGCTGGACATCCATATGGAGCTTCCTCTTGTCGCTGAGCGTATTTACCATCTCTCCCGAAAATTTAAGTGCTTCGTTATCTTTATCCCTTATAAACCCGTTATCTATAAATAAGGTTTCACCGGACATCCGGACGTCCGTGCTTCCGCTTACCAGGGTTTCGACCCCGCTTTTATCGACAGTGATATTGCCGAACTCGAGTTTCCCGGCACCTTCGGGCAGTGCGCCGTCGGGTAAAGCGCCGGAGAAATTAGCTTCGATACGACCTAGCTTCATATCCATGTCCTGAAAGTTATAAGCGGCGTTTCGAAGCAACAAGTCGGTTATGAATTTAGTTGCCGGCGCTGTTGTGACGATCTCGGTCGTGCCTGTTAAATCTCCGCCCATGAAGCTGCCGGTGATATCGGAAAGCAGAATGCCTCGGGCCGAGGGAACGATATCAAAGGCGAGCGAAGTGATAGTTTGTGAGGATATATCGGCGCTTGCTATCTTGACGTCGCCCTTCCACTCCTGCCCGGAGCTTTCCGGGTTATTGATCACAAAAGTTCCGGATATTTTCCGCGCCTGAAGTATGCCGTCGAGACCGCTGAACTCCGCATCTCTGAACGAGGTAGTATAGGGATAACCGCCCGCTCCACTCCCGAACTTAACCGACAGGTCGTCCGTAACAAACTTGCCTATGGTGCCTACTTCGGCGCCTAGTTTTTGTACAAGGACGGAATCGCCGGCATATACGTATTCCGCGGAGAGCGAGGGAAACTCAACACCCTTGAACCGGCCCGATTGTCCGTCAATCGTGCCCGTGAAGCCGTCCCTGCCGCTGTTTGGTATTTCTATATGCTCCCTGAACCTGTCGAGCCCGATTTCCTTTCCCAAGAGCTCGAATCCCCTTCCTTCAGACGACATGGTGAAATCCCAGTCGCCGCCGAGCTCCATCTCGAATGACAGGTTATCTACTTTGCCGCCTTTGATAAGATACTCGCCGAACGACAGGTTCGCGTAGGACAGAGATTTATCTTTGATGGTTAGTCTATGCGACTCGTCGTTCGATGCAGAATCCTCGCCGGCATTATCATTACCGGAGGCGGAATATTCGAGCCGGACGGGCTCTCTAGTCTCCGCCCCCGATATTCTGAACTCCCTCCCCGTCTTCGATTTAATCGCAAAATCACCGACCGCAAAAGAGATATCCGCCTCGTAATCGCCTGACGATCCGTTGAAATCCGCCGACACCGACCTGGCGTTACCCTCCATATCGACTGGAGCAATATTTTTGGGCGCTTTCGCGAGGTCGAGTCCCTCCCCGTTGACTTTCCCTCCGATATGAAGCCCGTCGTTACCGAAGCCGAACTTTAACGTTCCGGACACGTCCCCGCCCATGTATCGGCCTTTAAGATTCGAGACGATTATCTTACGTTGTTCATCCTTATCCTTCGGTTTTATCTCAATATTTCCCGATACGTTTTCTATCTCTCCAATCTCTTTCCAGAAAAATTTCGAAAGAGAGCACTTACCGTCGGTTTGAGAGGAGAAGCCGCCTGACAAGCCCTGTTTTATATCGAGGCCGCAGTCCATGCCCTTTATCTTGAAATTGCCGCCGTTGTCCGCGAAATCGACACCGTTTGCCTCAAGCTTACCTTTGAGCGTTATGTCTCCGTCTTTGCGGGACCCTTCGATTCTGAGTTCATCGGTTTCGACGATTCCCGAAAGCTCGTTTTCGTTGATGTCTGGGAACCATTTTACGATTTCCTTTATGTTCCCCGTACTTGCCTGACCGCTCAAGTCAAATATCGTATCACCCGTTACATCTTCGACTTTTCCTGAAAAAGCGCCTTCGAACGCGTCCAGGAGCCGGAAGCTGAACGTATCCAGATAAGCCGTGTTTTGAGAAGGTTCGTAACTGAGCCCGTATTTGATATTACCGACGGGGCCTTCTATTTTTTGTGATTCGGAATTTAATACTATCTGACCGTCAAGTTTCACGCCCTCGGAAATCACAAAACTGGTATCGGAGTATCCGGTTATACCCCTCGGCGCATTAAAGGAATCGGGGAACAAATCCCTGTTTATCTTATCCAGATTGAGCTTCAATTTTCCGTCAGTTCTGCCCTGAGCCGAGTTTACAGAACCTTTGTATTCCGCCACCATATCATAGGCCGACACATCTCCGGCAAATGTAATTTCGCTTGCGTCCCTCGCTCCGGCTTTCTTTATCTCGATGTCGGTTTCACCGGATAAAACCATGAAGCCGGGTGAGATCTCAATACGCGCGTCTTCGAGCCGAATCCGCTCGACCTCAACCGGAGCTGATTTACCACCGCCGCCTCCGCCGCCCCCAAGAAGCTCCGAGATCTTGTCGATTGAGGCCTTGTCGTATCTTATAACGGGGCGCTCGATTAAAATTTGCGCTATCTCTATCCTTCGTTCGAGGAAAGAAGCTATAAACCCGGGCTCGAGTTTAACACTCTTTATTTCGGCAAACGGACCATTCCCGCCCGAGGGGGACGAAACCGTAACACCGCCGAAACTGACTCTGAAAAATGGGTCTACGCCCGTATCGTCCACGCTGATTTTGAAGCCGGATTTCTCTGAGAACTTTTCAAGATAACCCGCCGCGTACGATTCGAGTTTTATATTCAGGAAAATGTTGAGCGAAATCAGAAGGACGACTGTGACAACGACTACTACAATAAGCGTCCTGATAAACCCGTTTTTAGGTAGGGTCATACAAAAGATATTATATGAGGAAAGCTGTTTTTAAAAGCGGAACTTATCTCGGACAGAAATTTACAAAGCGTCAGTCCCTATTATGAATTCACGATACGTAAAGCGACCGGAATTAAATCAATTCCACAGTACGCGCCTTGATTACGTTCTTGATCTTGTAGAGGAAATAGCTCTTTTGTTTCTTGAACC
>Ga0307426_1000312_pt1 | contig 32768 bp, 29 predicted proteins | sample SalMarWE160340MG_FD_202165 | JGI IMG/M metagenome (GOLD analysis project Ga0307426, IMG submission 202165) | Salt marsh sediment microbial communities from the Plum Island Ecosystem LTER, Massachusetts, United States - WE1603-40 | ecosystem: Environmental > Aquatic > Marine > Intertidal zone >...
TTGTCCACCTTCCCGTCATCGACGCTGGCGCCGGATGCGGAGGAGACGTGCGAGGGCACCTACGCCATCACGCAAGCCCAGATCGATGACGGGAAGGTGGACAACACGGCAACGGCAGAGGCCGAGGGCGGGACGACGGCGAGCGGCGACGCGTCGACGCCGATCGAGAAAAGCCCTGGCCTGTCGCTCGTCAAGGAGGCGACGCCGAGCTTCAGCACGCCGCCGCAGGAAGGCGACCCCATCGCCTACAGCTTCACGGTGAAGAACACGGGCAACGTGACGCTCACCAACATCGCGGTGTCGGACCCGCTCATCGGCACGATCACATGCCCGGCGTCGTCCAATCCGATCCCGACGCTGGCGCCGGATGCGGAGGAGACGTGCGAGGGCACCTACGCCATCACGCAAGCCCAGATCGATGACGGGAAGGTGGACAACACGGCAACGGCAGAGGCCGAGGGCGGGACGACGGCAAGCGGCGACGCGTCGACGCCGATCGAGAAAAGCCCTGGCCTGTCGCTCGTCAAGGAGGCGACGCCGAGCTTCAGCACGCCGCCGCAGGAAGGCGACCCCATCGCCTACAGCTTCACTGTGAAGAACTCGGGCAACGTGACGCTCACCAACATCACGGTGTCGGACCCGCTCATCGGCACCATCACGTGCCCGGCGTCGTCGAACCCAATCCCGACGCTGGCGCCGGACGCGGAGGAGACGTGCGAGGGCAGTTACGCCATTAGCCAGCTGGATATCGATGACGGGAAGGTGGACAACACGGCAACGGCAGAGGCCGAGGACGGGACGACGGCGAGCGATGACCTATCGACGCCGATCGGCCAGACGAGGTCGCTGACGCTGGAGAAATCGGCGACGCCGAGCTTCAGCTCGCCGCCAGAGCCGGGTGACACCATCGCCTACAGCTTCACGGTGACCAACGCGGGCAACGTGACGCTCACGGGCATCACGGTGTCGGACCCGCTTATCGGCACGATCACGTGCCCGGCGTCGTCCAATCCGATCCCGACGCTGGCGCCGCACGCGGAAGAGACGTGCGAGGGCACCTACGCCATCACGCAGGCCAACATCGATGACGGGAAGGTGGACAACACGGCAACGGCAGAGGCCGAGGACGGGACGACGGCGAGCGGCGACGCATCGACGCCGATCGCGCAGACACGATCCCTCACGCTGGATAAGGAAGCAACGCCGCACTTCCAGGACCCGCCGCAGGTGGACGACCTCATCGACTACACGTTCAAAGTGAAGAACACGGGCAACGTGACGCTCACGGGCATCACGGTGACCGACAACGTCGTTACGTCCGTCTCGTGCACCTCGGGCAACCAGATCCCGAGCCTGGCGCCGGATGCCATGGTGACGTGCACGGGCTCATACAACATCACTCAGTTGGACATCGACGCGGGCCAAGTGCACAACGAGGCGACCGCCACCGACGGCACGACCACTGCTACGGACGAAGAGACCACGACCATCGACCAGACGGCGGCCCTGTCGCTCTCCAAGAGCGCCAATCCTCTGACCTATAGCGCCGTCGGTGACACGGTCACCTACACGTTCGTGGTGGCCAACATCGGCAACGTCACCCTGAGCGACATCACGACGACGGACATTCCGCTGGGAAGCGTGTGCACCGTGCCCACGCTCGCTCCGAGCACCTCCCAGACGTGCAACGTGCCCTACAGCGTGACCCAGGACGACATCGACGCAAGGTCGATCACGAACACGGCGCAATCCCAGGGGCACGACCCCGGCAACAATGTCGTCGCCTCCAACGAGGCCTCGGCCACGGTCAATGCGCTGTTGGGCTCGATCACCATCGTGAAGAACCTTGCGGGGGGGACGCTCACGGCCGGCCAGACGTTCGGTTTCGACGGCGGCAGCCTGGGAGCCTTCGCGCTGCCGAACGGTGCCAGCTTCGAGAAGAGCTTCAGCGATCTGCAGTCGGTGCAGTATTCGGTCGGCGAGGTGTCTCAGCCCAACCCGGCCTGGTCTCTGTCGTCCATCAGCTGCAATGCCCAGAGCTACACGGTCAACGGCAACAGCGCCGTCATCAACCTGGGCCCGGGCGAGACGGTCACCTGCACGTTCGTAAACGGGTTCGATCAGGTCGACGAGCAGATGGCCGACGTGACCAAGCTCTTCGTGCACCGTCGCGTCGACAATCTGCTGACCTATGAGCCCGACCGGGCCCGCCTGCTGCGCCGCCTGCAAAGCGGTGGAGGGGGCACGTCGTCAAGTGGCGCGCCGGTCGCGGGCCTGAGTGGCGGCGCTGGCCGGCTGGGCGCCCCGTCAGGCAATGCCGCAATCGCGAATTATGGCGCCGGGGCCATGGCGCGCGGGCCCAACGCCGTGATCACCGACGGCAACGGCTTCGTGACGTCCTATGCGGGCAGCCCCTGGGTCGAGAGCATCATGGACAACACGGATGGCCTCACAGGTGCGAGCGTCTCCGGCCCGACGTCCGCGTCGAGCTCGCTGTTCGCCACGTTTGCAAGCCAGCTCGTGCCGCTGGCGACGGGACAGACGTCGTATAAGTTCAGCGCCAGCCTCAGCGAGCTGCGTACCGCCGCTGCCGCCGCCGAGGCCAGGCGCCAGCAGCAGAAGCTGGCGGATGCCGGGCTCGGTCTTGCCGATTCACGCTTGATCGACCCGACCCTCAGCATGCACCAGGGGCTCGACCTCTGGATCGAGGGCCATATCAGCCGCTACAGCGACGACCTGGGCGGCATCAGCCGCGAGGGCGACTTCCGCATCCTCTACGTGGGCGCCGACTACCTGGTTGCGCCGGGCGTCCTGTTCGGGGCCCTGGTGCAGGTGGATTACACCAAGGAGGACGTCGAAGATCCGGCGCTCAACGGCACCGTAGAGGGCACGGGCTGGATGGCCGGCCCCTACCTGGGCATTGCCATCAGCGACAACCTGTTCTTTGACGCACGCGCGGCCTGGGGACAGTCCGACAACGAAATCAACCTGTGGGATCCGCAGCTGGGGGCCAGGTCCGGCAACTTCGATACGGACCGCTGGCTGGCGCGGGCGACGCTGACCGGCAACCGGACCATCGGCAACTGGCGCCTGTCGCCACAGGCGGGCGTGGCCTACGGCAACGAGACCTACGACAGCTACGCCAATACCTACCAACAGAGCGTGCCCGGCCAGTCGATCGCGATCGGGCGCTTCACGGTCGGCTCCGAGATCGGCTACCGCATGGAGTTCGCCGACGGCGCGGTGCTGGAGCCGCATGCGGGCGTGACCGGCATCATGAACTTCGCCAGCGACGAGCTTGTCATCAACGGCGTCGTTGTGGAGACGAACGAGAGCCGGCTCAAGGTCGACGGCGGGTTCAATTTCTCGCTGCCGAGCGGCTGGGGCATGCGCGCTGCGGGAACCTACGACGGGATCGGGTCGGATGAGCTTGAGTCCTATTCCGGCTCCCTCACCGTCAACATGCCGCTCAACTGAGGCGGCGCCCGCCAAACGCCGCAAGAGGCGCCACCACCCACCGTTCGTGGCCGGCATCGCCTCTCCCTCATGCCGGATCGGGCGCCGCACCGGTGCTCAAAGACCATCGTGCGGCGTCGCGGCGGGCGGGTACTGCCCCGGTGCGCTTGCCCGAGGCACGGGGCGGGGCTAGGACTCCGTCATGGGACGGACGGGCACGAGACTGGGCATCGCCATGCTGCTGGCGCTCGCCGGCACGGCCGCGGCGCAGGCGGGCGCAGCGGGAGCGCAGACGTGCACCAAGGCCGAGTTCGAGGCCGTGGTCGACGATGCGGCCGCGGCGCTGCGCGAGCTCAACCTGAAGAACAAGCCGGCCTTCCAGGAAAAGCTGCGCCAGCTCAAGGACAAGCGCGGCTGGAGCCACGACCAGTTCCTGAGCGCGGCGACGCCGTTCGTGCGCGACGACAAGATCGCCGTGTTCGATCAGAAGTCGGAGCAGCTCTTAAGCGACATATCCTCGGAAGGGCAGGAGGGCGCCGATGCCCCGACGCCCGACTGCGCCCTGCTCGTCGATCTGCGGGCGCGCATGCAGGTCCTGGTCGAGACGCAGACCGCCAAGTGGGCCTACATGTTCCAGAAGGTCGACGCCGCACTGGCGCAATAGCGGCGGTGAATTGGTGAAGTCGTGAGGTCGTGAGTTCGTGAGTTCGTGAGTTCGTGAATTCATGGCCTCGACGGCTTCACCACTTCACGACTTCACCATTTCACGACTTCACGAGCTCACGGCCTCACATCCTAGTCGCGGCGCAGCCAGCCGTTGGGGCCCAGAAGCTCCTGCGGCTGGAAGCGCATCTTGTAGCTCATCTTGCGCGATCCCGTGATCCAATAGCCCAGATAAAGGTAGGGCAGCCCGATCTGGCGCGCATAGGCGATGTGCTCGAGGATCATGTAGGTGCCGAGACTCAAGTGATCGGCCTCGGGGTCATAGAAGCTGTAGACCATGGAGATGCCGTCCGACAGCAGGTCGCACAGCGCCGCGCCCACCAGCGGCCACGACTCCGGCTCGCTGTCGAGCGGGTTTGGCGGCTTCACGCGGTACTCGGTGACGAAGGTGTTGATGACGCTGTCCTCGACCATCATGGCGTAGTCGAGCACGGTCATGTCGGCCATGCCGCCGTCGCCGTGGCGGGCATCGATGTAGCGGCGGAATAGCGCGAACTGCTCCGAGGTCGGCTCGGGCGGGCGGCGCAGCGCCGCCACCGTGCGGTTTCTCTCCATCACGCGGCGCATGCTGCGACCGGGCATGAACTCGTCGACGATGACGCGCACCGAGACGCAGGCGTGGCAGCCCTCGCAATAGGGCATGTAGGCGATGTTCTGGCTGCGGCGGAAGCCGCCGCGCAGCAGATTGTCGATGAGGCTCGCTGGCTTCTCGTGCGTCAGGTGCGTGAAGAGCTTGCGCTCCTGGCGTCCCGACAGATAGGGGCATGGCTGAGGCGCGGTGACGTAGAACTCCGGAAAGTGCTTTTGCTGCTCCGTCATTCCGAGGCGCCCTCACTGGGTTGGGTCCGGCACGGTCTGGCTGCGCGCGGACCGGGCGATGATAAGTGAGCGGAGAGGGCGCGATCAAGGCGCACGGCGATGGGTTGCAGGACATCGCACCGCAGGAAAGGCGCCATGTGTGGCTTTGCTGCCGCGGCGTTGGGCGCCTTCATCCGACACCCTTGGTGGCCGTTTTGCCATAGGAGGCGTTTTCCTCGAGGAAACCGATGATGAGGCCGGCGACGTCGATGCCGGTCGCGCTTTCGATCCCCTCCAAGCCCGGCGAGGAATTAACCTCCATGACCAGGGGGCCGCGCTCCGCGCGCACGATATCGACGCCGGCGACGTTGAGGCCCACGGCGGCGGCGGCGCGCTGCGCGATCTGCCTCTCCTCGCCGCTGAGCTCGATCTTGGTGGCGGTGGCCCCACGATGGATGTTGGCGCGGAACTCACCCGGCTTGCCGATGCGCTGGGTGGCGGCGACAACCTCGCCACCGACCACGAAGGCGCGGATGTCGGTGCCGTTCGCCTCGCGCACGAACTCCTGCACCATGATGTTGACGTTGGCGGCCGAGAACGCCTCGACGATGGATTTGGCCGATGCCTCCGTCTCGGCCAGGATCACGCCCATGCCTTGCGTGCCTTCCAAAAGCTTGACCACGACCGGCGCGCCGCCGACCTCCTTGATCACGTCCTCGGCCTTGCGCGGCCCGTGCGCAAACGCGGTGACCGGCAGGCCGATGCCCTCGCGCGCCAGGATCTGCAGGGCGCGCAGCTTGTCGCGCGAGCGGCCGATGGCCACGCTCTCGTTCAGGGGATAGACGCCCTGCATCTCGAACTGCCGCAGCACGGCCAGGCCGTAGTGCGTGATGGAGGCGCCGATGCGGGGAATGACGGCGTCGTAGGCCGGCAGGCGCCGGCCGTTGTAGCGCAGCACCGGCAGGTTCGACGTGATGTTCATGTGCACGTGCAGCGTGTTGACCACGTCGATGGAGTGACCGCGCGCGCGCGCCGCCTCGCACAAGCGCACGTGCGAGTAGAGGCCGGGATTGCGGGCAAGCATGACCAAGCGCATGAAGCACCCCTAGTGTCCCGATTGCGAAGCTCGCCTGCGTTCGAAGCTGGGTCCGAAGCGAACCTCGGATCAAAAAGCGACACCGATCTCATAGAGTTGCTAGCGTGATCCAGATCGAGAAAGTCGCTTCCATGTGTGCCGCGGGCAACGGCGAATTTCTCGATCATCACGCTAGTGGGCAGGCCCTAATCAGTGGTGAAGCCGGTTCGGCGGGGCGGCCCGACGTTTGCATCGGCGGCAATTGAGAGCAAAATTTGGCCTCAGGTGCCGCAAGCCCCTTTCATATATGGGTTGCGACCGCGGTATGCGATCGGCGCTAGGCGCGCCTTGGTGCGTCGGCCGGCGCCCGACGCGGACGGGCCGGCAGCGATTGGTCGCCCGGCCCGGGCGAGGTGGCCGCCGGGGCCGTCTCCAGCAGGGGATCGATGGAGGCATAGAGCAGGCATGCCGCGCCGGCGATCGAGACGGTAAGAATGAGGATGGCGAGCAGCGTGCGCTTCACGGCCCAACCGAGCGTTGGCACGCTGAGCGCCACAACGTTCTCCCCCTCCACGCGCGATGGCGTCGTGGTTGTCGTCATTTGCACTTCGCACTCTCAGTTCTGGATGACCGGAAAGTTTCCCCCACGGGGCCCCGTGGGCGACCCGCATACTATCCATGAAAGAGAGTAGGTTAACGGTCAAGGCTTGTCGTCATCGGCCCCGCGCATCAGGGCCGTTCGCGTGGTGGCCGCGCCACGGTGGGCGGCCTGGCGCATGGGCGGCGGACGCCCTGAAATCAGGGCGCTGTCACTGCGGTTTTGCCGCTTGCGCCAGCTGCAAAGCCGCCTGCAGGTCGACCTTGCCGGAGGCCAGAACCGGTATCTCCGGCACGATGAGAACGGTCTTGGGCACCCAGAGCTCGGGAAAGCCCTCCTTGCGGGCGTGGGCTAAAAGCGCGTCCTTGCCTGCGCCGGGCGCGTTGGTGACGAGGACGAGCTGCTCGCCCTTGCGCGGGTCGGGAAGGCTCAGCGCGACGTGGAGGGCCTCGGGCCACAGGTCGGCGGCCAAGCCCTCGATCGCCGCGAGCGACACCATCTCGCCCCCGAGCTTGGCGAAGCGCTTGGCGCGCCCGCAGATGGTGACGTAGCCGTCGTCGATGGTCACGATGTCTCCGGTGTCGTGCCATCCATCGCAGGGAGGAACGAGCTCGCCGGGGCGATCGGCCAGCAGATAGCCCGCCATGACGTTGGGGCCGTGCACGTAAAGGCGCTGTCCGTCGGCGAGGCCCTGCACCGGCTCGAGCCGCGTCTCGATCCCTGGCAAGAGGCGCCCGACCGTGCCCGGGCGGTTGGCGCCAACCTGATTGACGGCGAGCACGGGCGAGCATTCGGTGGCGCCGTAGCCTTCGAGCACCTCGGTCTTGTTCTTGGCCCACGCCTCGCGCGTGGCCGGCTTGACGCGCTCGGCGCCGGCAATGACGTGGCGCAGGGTTGCGAGCTGCCCCGGCTCGGCGGCGCGCATGTAGCCGGTCAGGAACGTGTCGGTTGCGAGCATGACGGTGGCCTTGCAGCGCTGCACCTGCTTGGCCACCTGGCGGTAGTGCAGCGGGCTGGGATAGAGCACGACCTTCACGCCGCCCAGCAGCGGGGCGAGGGTCGCCGCCGTGAGGCCGAACGAATGGAACATCGGCAGCGGGTTGAGCACGACCTGCTCGGGCCCGAGGATTGCGGGCATGTGCTCGAGCATCTGCTGGGCGTTGGCGAGGAGATTGGCGTTGGTGAGCACCACGCCTTTGGGCGTGCCTTCGGTGCCCGACGTGAAGAGGACCACGGCCGGCGCGTTCGCGGCGGGGCTCTTAGCCCGGCTCGTGAGCGCGGCGAGGCCGGCCCTGAGCGCGCCCAGGGCCTTGTCGAGGAAGCCGATGCGCGCGCGCACGTCCTCCAGGGCGACGAGGCGCACCTTGCGGCCGGGTGCCCACTCGGTCTGGCCGAGCGCATCGGTGAGCTCCTGCAGCTTGGCAGCCTCCACAAAACGCCGGGAGGTGAGCACGGTGCGAATGCGTCCCGTCTGCAGGGCGGAAGCCAGCTGCTTCTTGCCGGCGGTGAAATTGAGGAGCGCCGCGACCCGGCCGAATGCGTTGAGGCCGAACAGCGCGACGACGAGCCCGGCGGAGCTTGGCAGCAGCAGGCCGACAATCTCTCCGCGATCTGAGTCCTGGGCCAGCCGGCGGCCGAGAACGAGGCTGGCAAGCGCCAGCTTGCGGTAGCTCAAGGCCGTGCCGTCGGCGTCCTCCAGGATCACCTTGCCGGGACCGTGGCGGGCGGCGGCCTGCATGAGACCGGCAAAAAGCGTGGTCTGCGGCGGGTTCTGAGGGGCGGGCTCTGCCATTGAATGCGAGGTGCGAGGGCTGGGCGCGGCGTGATTGCCGGCACCGCCGCGAGCTTGGCCGTTGGCGGCATGAATCGCAATTGCCGGGGCAGCCGCAGAGGGCGAATCCCCACCCTGGGCCGATTGTGCGCCGCAACAAAAAATGCCGGAAAAGCGAGCAGGCCGACAAGGCACCTGAGCGACGGGATGACGCGGAGGTCGTGCAAAGTCTCCAGTATTGACGCCACTTTGCGCGTACTCTCAGGCAATTCTTCATGGTTGACTTGGTGAACGGGAATTGGGCAGGAGTTGCCTATGATTGAAACTTGAGCAATTTGCGATTCGGTACTACGCTTTCATCAATAAAAACAAGAAATCATGAGGACTCGACCAAGGCGGCCCGACCCTTTTGGAGGGTTAATTCGGCGGAACCTTTGGGGGTGTCCCATGATCGAAGTCGTAGCTCTCGTCTGCTCCATGCAAGCACCGTTGCGATGCAAGGACGTGCATCTGTCCTTCGCGGCAGAGACGGTAACTCCACAGCAGTGCATGATGTACGGGCAGTTCGAGCTGGCCAAGTGGACCAACGAGCACCCCGGCTGGGAAGTCAAACGCGGGTTCACGTGCGGGGTCGCCGGACGCTTCGCCAAAATCTGAGCCGAGGGCCTGTGGCCGAGGGAGGCCGGCAAAGTCTGCCGGCCTTGGGGGCAAGCCACCTCTCAATCACTTCGCCGGCGGGTTCCGGCTCGCCGTGGAATCGCTGATCCCAGCCATTTGCCGTTGACTTGGCGGCTGCCATTGTCTCCCTAAAGCGGGTCTCAGCGCCCGTTTCGGAAGAGGGAGGGAATAATGCCGGAGAACGCACCGCCGCCGCCCAAGTTCGCCACGCTCGCCGTGCACGCGGGTGCGGCGCCGGATCCCTCAACCGGCGCGCGTGTCACCCCGATCTATCAGACCACCTCCTACGTCTTCAACGATGCCGACCACGCCGCCGCCCTGTTCGGGCTGGAGGCGTTCGGCAACATCTACACCCGCATCACCAACCCGACGGAGGCGGTGCTGGAGGCGCGCATCGCCGCGCTGGAAGGCGGCACGGCGGCGCTGGCGGTGGCCTCGGGCCATGCCGCGCAGTTCCTCGCCTTCCACACGCTCTTAGAGCCCGGCGACGAGTTCGTCGCCGGCCGCCAGCTCTACGGCGGCTCGATCAACCAGTTCAATCACTCCTTCAAGAAGTTCAATTGGAACGTCAAGTGGGCGGACGCCACCGACCCGGCGTCGATCGAGAAGGCGATCACGCCCAAGACCAAAGCGATCTTCTGCGAGTCGATCGCCAACCCCGGCGGCATCGTCATCGACCTGGCCGCGATCGGGGCGATCGCCAAGAAGGCGGGCATCCCCTTCATCGTCGACAACACGCTGGCGACCCCCTACCTGTGCCGGCCCAAGGAGCACGGCGCCGACATCGTGGTGCACTCGCTCACCAAATTCATCGGCGGGCACGGCAACTCGATCGGCGGCGCGCTGGTCGACTGCGGCACCTACGACTGGCTCGGCGCCAAGCACCGCTACAAGACGCTGGTGGAGCCCAACGAGTCCTACGGCGGCATGAAGCTCGCCGAGACGTTCGGCAACTTCGCGTTCGCCATCGCCGCGCGCGTCATGGGCCTGCGCGACATCGGCCCGGCGATCGCGCCCATGAACGCCTTTCTGATCCTGACCGGCTCGGAGACGCTGCCGTTGCGCATGGCGCGCCACTGCGAGAATGCGCAGGCCGTGGCGACGTGGCTGGAGAAGCACCCGAAGGTCGAGTGGGTTTCCTATGCGGGGCTTGCCTCGAGCCCCTATCACGTGCTGATGCAGAAGATCTGCCCCAAGGGCGCCGGCGCGGTGCTGACCTTCGGTCTGAAGGGCGGCTACGAGGCGGGGGTAGCGCTCGTATCATCGCTCAAGCTCTTCTCGCATCTGGCCAACATCGGCGATGTGAGGAGCCTTGTAATCCATCCGGCTTCGACGACGCACCGGCAGCTGACCGACGAGCAGCGCATAGCGGCGGGTGCGGGCCCGGACGTTGTGCGCCTGTCGGTGGGTATCGAGGACGTGGCCGACATCATCGCCGACCTGGAGCAGGGCCTGGCGCAGGCGGCGTGAGGGCGGCTCGCGCCATTATCCGATCGATGCGGTGCTGCAGGTGGCAGACGTGGCCGGCGGCGCAGCCTTTTACTGCGAGAAGCGCCGCTACAGCGCAGGGCCCGGCGGCGGCAGTAGCGCCCGCACCTTCACTCTAATTTCCTCGAACGACATAGGGATATCGATATAGCCCTCCGCTTCGAGGCCGCTGCCGGCGAGCTGGTGTTCGAGCTCCAGGGCCCAGGCCGAAAGAAAGACGACCGGCATGGCGGTGTGTTGGCGCAGGCACCGAAGCAGCTCGATTCCGCCGAGCGGCGGGTTCGTTTTATCAATAAGCGCTAGGTCGGCGGGCGCCTCGAGCAAAGCGTCCAGCGCCTCGTCGCTGCGCAGATAGACGCGCACCTCGTAGCCGGCCGCGCGCAAGCTCATGGCCACCATCTGCGCCAGGTTTCTCTCGTTGTTCACAATGGCGATGGTATGCATCGTCTTGCCTCCTGCAGCCTTGCCTCCCTAAGATTTCCGCAAAACGAGACGAAACCAAGAAATGTCGGTCGCCGTCGCGTATGGGCCCGACCTCATCGCCGACCTGGAGCAGGGCTGGCGCAGGCGGGGTGAGGGGAACGTCAGGGCCGTTCGGGACTGGTCGACCGGCACTCAGATGTCGACGCAATGGACCCGAATGCCGGTGTCGCGTTCGAGACGCTCGATCCGGCCAGGCGAGAATCCGGGAGCATAGAAGAAGGCATAGCGGTGACGGTGCCCGCAACCGCGCAACTTGGTAAGATCGCCGGCCAGCTTCCTGTTGTTGCCGGGATCGACGGCCGCAAAAGTCTCAGCGCCCACGATGCCAGGTGCGATACTCATGATGTCGAGCGGCAGCGCCATGGCGGCTCCTGGTGCCAGTTGGAATCCGTCGGCCTCGGGGTGGTGCTCCAGTAGCCACTCGGTGGCTTTCAGGGCGACGAGGAACGTGAAGGTTTGATTTATCTGCTCGATGAGGTTGAGCGCCCGGCCGTCGATCGGATGGAAGCCGATTTGTTCAAACTTCATCCGGCGCAATGCCTCGGTCGGCGATCGAGCCGACGAGATCGCGGCCACGACTTTGGACGTGGCATCCTCAATTGCAGCGAGGTGGGGCTTGAGGTCCAAGCTCGTTCGCACAGTGAGAATCATACGGGCAGGTTAACATTTTCGGCGTTCAACCGGTCCGTCGCTTGAACGACAGGAGCACGTGTTGAACATGATCCGATCCATGCCGGTCTTGCAGGTGGCCGACGTCTCCCGCAGCGTTGCCTTCTATTGCGACAAGCTGGGCTTCGTCTCGCACGGAACCTGGGGAGACGGGCCAGACTTCTGCATCGTGCAGCGCGGGCAGGTGACGATCGCGCTGGATCGCACGCGCAAGTCGGGCAGCCCCGTACCGCTCAACCAGTACTGGGCGGCCTATGTCTACGTCACGGATGCCGACAAGCTCTGTGACGAGCTCCGCGCCAAGGGCGTGGAGATCGTGCGCGCGCCCGAGGACATGGCGTACGGCTTGCGCGACTTCGACGTGCGCGATCCCGACGGGCATTTGATCGCCTTCGGCCACGATCTCACACCGGCAAAGGCCGGTCCGGGGCTGATGCCGCTCGAGGATCGCTAGCGGCAGCGATGCTTGCCCCATCATCTATTTCAATTCGTTTGATCCCGATCTTGTGCGCCCTTGAGCTTTCGCAGCTCCTCCGCACCGACGATGCGCGGCGCGACAATCGGCGCGCCGGTGCGCGCGTTGAAGAACGGCGAGCGCTTGTGATCGCCACGCAGCCGCCACCACAGCAGCATGCCGCCGTAACGCAAGAGCATGGGGATCAGCGCCCACGTGCTGCTTTCATTAGGCGCTGCAGGGTTGTTCACGCGCACGCGGACCGGCCCGAGCATGTCGTCCAGCGATCGCTTGTCATGGGACCGATCGATGCAGGCGTGGACCATGCCCATGAACGGCATGTGCGAGGTCGAGAAGGTGTTGGCGATGGGCGTCTTGCAGCAATCGGCGTACCAGCGCAGCGCCCCATTCGGCGTCAGGCGCAAGCACGCGATGCGGTCGGCTCCATGCGTGAACGCGAGGTCGCGGGGGCACATCTGGAATATGTCGGTGCCGCCGTAGGCGTCCAACAGCTCGTCGGCGCGTCCCAGGTAGCGCGCATACGCCTGGCAGTCGCCACAGCCGCAGACGACGCGATTGACGCGGGCGGCGGCGAACCCGCGGGCAACGCCTTTGAGCGAGCCGCACGAGCATCCGATGGCAAGATCAGTTGGCATCCATGAGCCTTCCTGTTCCGCGTATCGCCCGAGCATCTGGCCCGGGGTCCTCCAAATTTGGGCCGGCTTCGAGCGGGGCGTGTCATATGCATCATGATCCGCGTTCTGCCGGGGTGGCCGTCACACGAATCGGCCTTTAAGCTCATCGCGTTGCCCACCCCCGCAGGACGACTTTGCGCACGATGATCAAACCGACTTGCCGGCAGGGCGTTCACACGACGCGGGTCAGTGCGCGCGGTGCAGTGCGGCCTGTCGGGACGTCCACGTAGACACGTAGAGCACCATCGCCAGGAGCGCCAAGGTGATGAGCGAGGCATAAGCTCTCGGTAGGTCGAGGCCACCTTCGGAGACAGGCTTCGTCAGCAGATCGCCAAAAGTAGCGCCGAACGGCCGCGTGAATATGAACGCAACCCAGAATAGCAGCACGTGGTTTAGGCGTGTGAAGTAGTGCAGAGCGGCGACGACGACAATGACGCCGGCCGTCACCAGCGCGCCTTCGATGAACGACAGCCCGACATTGTCGACGAGAAAATCTCCGAACGCGGTCCCCAGGCTGTTGGAAAACAGGACCGCAATCCAAAACATGATCTCGGCGTCTCTCCGCACGATCGGATAGACGCTCAGGTCGCCGTCGCGATAGTACCAGATGGCAAGAGCGCTCACGAGGCCGAGCACGAGAATGAGCGAGCCCAGCACGTAGCCAAGCCCCAGCGAGCGATCCATGAAATCGGAAATTTCGGTCCCGGCGGTAGTGGTGGCTATGATAGCGGCCCAGAACAGCGCGATGTGATAGCCCTTCCAGCCGATCTGGAAAAACAGGATGATTGCCAACGCGGCAAACGTGATCGCCAACCCGGCATAGTACCCCAGGCCGAGCGTCATCGAGATGAAGTCGCCGGCCGTCTCTCCAAGCGTTGTGGCGAGCACCTTGGCGATCCAGAAGTAGATGGTGACCTCGGCGACCTTGGATACAGTCGCGGCTTGTGTCGCTTGGCTTGAGCCACTCATGTCTCGTTTCCGTCTTTGCAGGGGAGCGTGGTTCGGCGGCGTTCGCGGCACAGCGAAGCCAGTACGCGGGCTCGCCGAGATTTGAGGTGGTTTTGGTCTTTGTTGTGGCCCCAGGACACTCATCGAGTGTGGCCGCTCGGCGATTCGCACTTTAAGCTGATTGCGCCCACCAGGGGACGGCGCGACGCATGATGGACATCACCGAGCTCAATCAGGATCTAGCCGCCTTCACCAACGAGCTGGCGGCGTGGGCCTTATCCGTGCTCCCCAACGTCGTCGGCGCCGTCCTGATCCTCGCCATCGGCTGGTGGCTGTCGGGCGTGGCCGCGCGCGCCATCGCCCACGTGGTCGAGACGCAGCCCTACGTGGACCCGACCTTGAAGGGTATCCTCAAGCGCATCGTGCGTTGGGGGCTCTTGGTTCTGGTGATCGTTGCCGCGCTCAACCAGCTCGGCGTCGCGTCGACCAGCATGCTGGCCGCACTCGGCGCCATCGGCCTTGCCATCGGTCTGGCCTTGCAGGGCACGCTCGCCAACATCGCCGCCGGCGTCATGATCCTGTGGCTGCGTCCCTTTCGCGTCGGCGACTACATCGAGGCGGGAAATGCCGCCGGGACGGTCCACGACGTCGGCCTCTTTGCCTCGCACTTGACGACGTTCGAGGGCGTGTCGCTGTTCGTGCCCAACTCGGACCTGTGGGGGACGAAGATCATCAACTACACGCGCTCCTCGCCGCGCATGGTGCGCGAGAGCTTCGGCATCGGCTACGAGGACGACATCGCCAAAGCGCGCAAGGTCCTGCTCAAGGTGGTGCGAGAGGATGAGCGCGTGCTCGATGATCCCGCACCGGGGGTGTACGTCGACGCGCTCGGCGACAACGCGGTGGCGCTGGAATTGCGCGCCTGGACGGACGGGCCCAACTGGGTGCAGCTGCGCTTCGACGTGATCGAGGGCGGCAAGCTGGCGCTCGACGCGGCCGGCATCTCGATCCCGTTCTCGCAGCGGGACGTGCATATCAAGGATGGCCCACTCGCGCCGCCGCCCAGGGACGGCGATCCGCCCAAGGGGAAGAAGCGCAAGTCGGCGTCGTGAAGCGAGCGCGCCGGGAGAACGTGCTGAAGCCGGCGTGGCCAAGGTGTCCGACCCGGAGCGTCAGGAACCGAGTCAAGCGAACGCGCCGAGGCGCAGCCCGCGCCCTACTTCTTCGCCTTGACGTAGGAGCCGGGTGCGTCCTCGATCGCGCCCAGCGTCTCGCCGGGCTCGCGCGGCACGGTCCATTCGCCCGCATGATCTGAGAGCCACTCGGCCCAGTGCGGCCACCAGGAGCCGGGGTGCTCGGCCGCCGTCTTGGTCCACTGCTCCAGCGTCTTGGCGCGCTTGTTGCCGGTCCAGAACTGGTACTTGACCTTGTCGGGCGGGTTGACGACGCCGGCGATGTGGCCCGATCCCGACAGCACGAACTCGACCGGGCCGCCCAAGGTCTGCGCGCCCGCGTACACCGACGGCGCCGGCGCGATGTGGTCCTCCTTGGTGGCGAGCTCGTAGACCGGCAGCTTGACCTTCTTCATGTCGAGGCGGGTGCCGGCCATGGTCATCGCGCCCTTGGCGAGGCGGTTGGCGCCATAGAACTCGCTCAAATAGAAGTTGTGGTTGGCGGCCGCCATGCGCGTCGAGTCCTGGTTCCAGTAGAGCAGGTCGAAGGGGAACGGCTTCTTTCCAAGCAGGTAGTTGTTGACGATGTAGGGCCAGATGAGGTCGCGCGGGCGCAGCATGTTGAACACGTTGGCCATGCGCGAGCCGTCGAGGTAGCCGCGCTCCGACATGAGCTCGTTGAGGGCGGCGAGCTGCTCGCCGTCGGTGAACAGCAACAGGTCGCCGGCGTGCTCGAAGTCGATCTGGGTGGCAAGGAAGCTCGCGCTAGCGAACGGCTCCTCCCCGCGGGCGGCAAGATAGGCGAGCGTGGTGGCGAGCAGCGTGCCGCCGACGCAATAGCCGACCACGTTGCACTTATCGACGCCGGTCTCGCGCCGCACGGCGTCGGCCGCCGTGAGGATGCCCTCCTGCATGTAGTCCTCGAAGGACTTGTGCGACAGGTGCTCGTCGGGGTTGACCCAGGAGATCATGAAGACCGTGAAGCCCTCACCGACGAGAAACCTGATGAGGCTCTTGGCCGGGGTCAGGTCGAGAATGTAGTACTTGTTGATCCACGGCGGCACGATCAGCAGCGGCCGCTCGCGCACCTTGTCGGTCGTGGGCGCGTACTGGATCAGCTGCAGCAAATCGTTCTGGTAGACGACCTTGCCGGGGGTGGTGGCGAGGTTGCGCCCCACCTCGAAAGCGGAGGCGTCGGTCTGGCTGATCTTCAACAGGTCGCCGGAGCGGCTCATGTCCTCGGCGAGAAAGGACATGCCCTTGACCAGGTTCTCCGCGTTGGAGGCCAGCGTCTCGCGCAGCACCTCCGGGTTGGTCATGGGGAAGTTGGACGGCGAGAGCGCGCTCGAGACCTGGCGCAGATAGAACTCCGCCTTCCGGCGCGTGCGCTCGTCGAGCCCTTCGGTCTTCTGCAGCATCGTTTCGGCCCACTGTGCGGTGACGAGATAGGCCTGCTTCCAGAAGTCGAAGTAGGGATTGACCGACCACTCGGGATCCTTGAAGCGGTTGTCGCCGGGCTCGGGCTCGGCGACCGGGTCCACCTCCTGGCCCAGCATGCGGCAGACAGTGTTGTTCCAAAGGTCGGCGTAGGAGCGCATCAGCGTGCTCTGCGCCTCGGCGAACCGGGCGGGGTCCGACAGCCACAGGCGCGTCAGGTCCGACAGGGTGTTCGTCGCCTCGGTGATCTCGGCGGCGGCCGAGTAGGGGCCGGTCTTGGTGTCGGCGCGCTCGATGAACTCGGTTAAGACGCGGCCGCCCTGCTCGAACAGCCGCAGCAGGTTGAGGCTGAGCTCCTCGGCGTTGACGATCTTGTAGGGCGTTTCGTCGATTTCGGGATCGGTGTGAGATTTCTGCATGAATGCTTTTAGACCAAACTCCGGGTTTGTGTGGCCCTTTACCTATTGGGTGCCAAGGTTTTGCGACATTGCGGACCTAGTGTCACTTGGACGTGTGGACAACCGGGGTGTAAAGTTGACGCTCTCGGGGTGCGTTCGAATCGCGCAATTCGCGGTCGCGCGCAAGTGCGGAATAGGTATGCAAGAGGTGCAGTCGGGGAAGGCCAGGAAAGACGCCGCGCCGGGGCTCGTGAGCGCCCTGGCTGTGGCCGCTGGCCTTGCTTTTGCCGCCGTCACGGGCGGCTGCGGGACGGCCGTGGAGACGCCCCTGCCCGACATCGGACCCATATCCTCGACCTCGTTGTCGCAGGAGGAAAGGACGAAGGCGGTCGAGGAGCTTAACCGAAAACGAGCAACCCACGAGCAGGATGCCGCACAGCAGATCGAGCAATCGCGCTAGGGATTTGTGTGCTTCGCTCGCCGCGGCTCTGGACGCAAGGCTTGGGCCGGGCGTAAACACGGGTTCCATGGGCTCTTGATCCGCGCCGCCGGCGGCGCACCTACCCGCGGTCGAAGAGCCGGCCCGGTGTGCCAGGGATCACTAATCCAATGAGCTCCAAGAGGCGCCATTGAGCCAGGAATTTCACCGCGTCAAGCGTCTGCCGCCTTACGTCTTTGCCGAGGTCAACCGGCTCAAGGCGGATGCGCGCGCGCGCGGCGCCGACATCATCGATCTCGGCATGGGCAATCCCGACATGCCGACCCCGCAGCACATCGTCGACAAGCTCATTGAGACGGTCGGCAAGCCGCGCACGCATCGCTACTCGGCGTCCAAAGGCATCCCCGGCCTGAGGAAGGCGCAGGCCGCCTACTACAAGCGCCGCTTCGGCGTGAAGCTCGATCCCGAGACGCAGATCGTCGCCACGCTCGGCTCCAAGGAAGGGTTCGCCAACGTCGCGCAGGCGATCACCGCGCCGGGCGACGTGATCTTAGTGCCCAACCCCACCTACCCGATCCACGAGTTCGGCTTCCTGCTGTCGGGCGCGGCCATCCGCCACCTGCCGGCGGGAACCGGCGAGGAGTTCCTGCGCCTGGTCGAGCGGGCGTGCAAGCACACGGTGCCCAAGCCGCTGGCGCTGGTGCTCTCCTATCCCTCCAATCCGACGGCGATGACGGCGGACCTCGACTTCTATCGCGACGCGATCGAGCTGGCGAAGCGTCTCGATCTCATCGTTCTGTCCGATGTCGCGTATGCGGAGATCTACTTCGACGGCAACCCGCCGCCATCGGTTCTGCAGGTGCCGGGCGCCATCGACATCGCGGTGGAGTTCACCTCGCTGTCGAAGACCTACAACATGCCGGGCTGGCGCATCGGCTTTGCGGTCGGCAACGAGCGGCTGATCGCGGCGCTGGCGCGCATCAAGTCCTATTTGGACTACGGCGCGTTCACGCCGGTGCAGGTGGCAGCGGCGGCCGCGCTCAACGGTCCGCAAGACTGCGTGGAGGAGATCCGCTCCACCTATCACAAGCGCCGCGATTGCCTGGTGGAGACCTTCGGGCGCGCGGGCTGGACCATCCCGCCGCCGCCCGCCACGATGTTCTGCTGGGCCCCGCTGCCCGAGCCCTTCAAGGCGCTGGGGTCGGTGGAATTTGCCAAGCTTTTGATCGAGAAAGCGGGTATCGCCGTATCGCCGGGGCTGGGCTTCGGCGAGTACGGGGAAGGCTTCGTGCGCATCGCGCTCGTCGAGAACGAGCACCGCATCCGTCAGGCCGCACGCAACCTCAAAAAGTTCCTCGCCCAGGCGCCGGAAACGATGCATAACGTGATCCCGATTCCGCAAAAAGCCAGCCGGTAATCCGTCACGTTCCCATGCAACAGCCTCTCACCTTGGGCATCGCCGGCCTTGGCACCGTCGGCGCAAGCCTCATCCAATTGCTCTTGCAGCATAAGGATCGTCTGGAGGAGCGGGCGGGCCGCCCGGTGCGGATCGGCGGCGTGTCGGCGCGCCACAAGGGCAAGGACCGCGGCGTAGAGCTTAGCGACGTTCCCTGGTTCGACGATCCGGTGAGGCTCGCGACCGATCCCGGCATCGAGGTTCTGGTCGAGCTGATCGGCGGCTCGGACGGCGTGGCCAAGGCCGCGGTCGAGGCCGCGCTCGGCGCCGGCAAGCACGTGGTGACGGCCAACAAGGCCCTGCTCGCCGAGCACGGCATCGCGCTTGCGCAGCTTGCCGAGGAGCGCAACGTGGCGCTCAATTTCGAGGCGGCGGTGGCGGGCGGCATCCCCGTCATCAAGACGCTGCGGGAGTCGCTGAGCGCCAACGAGGTGCATCGCGTCTACGGCATCCTCAACGGCACCTGCAATTACATCCTCACCACCATGACGGAGGAGCAGCGCTCCTTCGACGACGTGCTGAAGGAGGCGCAAGCGCGCGGCTACGCCGAGGCCGATCCCACGTTCGACGTCGGCGGGTTCGATACCGCGCACAAGCTCGCCATCCTCACCAGCCTCGCGTTCGGCACCAAGGTGGCGTTCGACGAGATCGACGTGGAAGGCATCCAGTTGATCACCCAGGCCGACATCGAGGCGGCCGACGACATGGGCTACCGCATCAAGCTTCTGGGCGTCGCGCTCAGGGCCGAGAGCGGCATCGAGGCGCGCGTGCATCCCGCGATGGTGCCCAAGCATTCGGCCATCGCCGAGGTCTCGGGCGCCACCAACGGCGTCGCCATCGACGCCGACTTCTGCGGCAGCCTGCTGCTGGTCGGGCCCGGCGCCGGCGGGCCTGCGACCGCCTCGGCCGTCGCAAGCGACATCCTCGACATTGCGCGCGGCAGCGTCATGGCGCCGTTCGTGACACACACGCGCAACTTGAAGCCGTATAAGAAGGCCAAGCTCGGCGCGCACCAGGGTGCCTACTATGTGCGATTCTCCGTCTACGACCGGCCCGGCGCCATGGGGGCGATCGCCAAACGCATGGGCGACCGCGAGGTATCGATCGAGAGCATCGTGCAGCGGCGCCCGCGCTCGGCGCTGCCGGGCATCGGCGCGCGCCTTGCGCCCGGCGCCCCGGCGCCCGTTGTCATGATCACGCACGAGACGACCGAGGAATCGATCCGCCAAGCGATCGATGCGATCGAAAGGGACGGCAAGGTGTCGGAGCGTCCCCAGGTGATCCGCATCGAGAAGCTATAAAGAAGAAAGCTGGCGGCAGGCGCGGAGGAGGGACAGTAAATGACCCCAGAGAACGTCAAGTCCGGCCTCGACCGGGTTCTGGTGCTGGAGGTCACGCGCGTAACGGAGGCGGCGGCCATCGCGGCGGCCCGCCTGCGCGGGCGCGGCCAGGAGAAGGCCGCCGACAAGGCCGCCGTCGACGCCATGCGCCGCGAGCTGGCCAAGCTCTCCATCCGCGGCACGGTGGTCATCGGCGAGGGCGAGATGGACGAGGCGCCGATGCTCTACATCGGCGAGGAGGTCGGCTCGGGCGAGGGGCCGCAGGTCGACATCGCCGTCGACCCCCTGGAAGGCACCACCATCTGTGCCAAGGCCATGCCGAACGCGCTGGCCGTGCTCGCCATCTCCGAGCGCGGCGGTCTCTTGCACGCGCCCGACATGTACATGAACAAGATTGCCATCGGTCCCGGCTACGCGCCGGGCCTCGTCGATCTCGACGCGCCGCCGGCCGACAACCTGCAGGCGCTCGCCAAGGCGAAGGGCGTGCCGGTGGGCGAGATCACCGCGTGCATCCTCGACAGGCCGCGCCACGCCGAGCTGATCGCGGCCGTGCGCGAGGCGGGTGCGGCCGTGCAGCTCATTCCCGACGGCGACATCGCCGGCGTGATCTGGACCACGGATCCGGGCGAGACCGGCATCGACATCTATCTGGGGCTCGGCGGCGCGCCCGAGGGCGTGCTGGCGGCAGGCGCCCTGCGCTGCATCGGCGGGCAGATGCAGGGCCGGCTGATGCCGCAGTCCGAGGACGAGCGCACGCGCGCGGCAGCCATGGGCATCAGCGACATCAAGCGCAAGTACGTGCTGGAGGACATGGCCTCGGGCGACGTCATCGTGTCGGCGACGGGCGTGACGGACGGGTCGCTGTTGGACGGCGTGCGCTTCCGCGGCGACTTCGCCGAGACGGAGTCGGTGGTGCTGCGCTCGCGCACGGGCACCGTGCGCCGCATCAAGACGACGTTCCGCGACATCGGCTCAAGGTTCATCGGGTAGCGGGGACTTCCGCGGCGGCCCTACAAAAGGTGGTGCATCCCGCGAGCGATGGCGATATCGTGCCGCGGGCAAGCACTTTCGACCAGGGTGGTACGCGCCATGTCATCGAGAACAACAGGTGTTATCGTCGGGATCGTGCTGATCGCCATTGCCGTGGCGTGGTTCGTCACGCCGCTTTCGTCGATCGTTTTGGATCAGGTCCAGGTCTATCAGCCGCAAAGCTTACGCGGCCCGGCATCGTTGCGGACCAATAACTGGGACATGGTCAAGACGATCCTGGATGTGGCCAACTTGTTGATCGGCGGCGTTGGCATTTTCCTCACGCTGAGGTCGGGCCGGTCGAAATCGCCAGCAAGCCAGCAGCAATAGCGAGTGCTGTCGGGATTGCCGGTAAGCGGTGCGTCACCGCTCGCGCGCAGCGCTTGGCCCGGAAAACGTCTCGACGGCGAGATAGTAGCGGTTGACCCAGCCTCTCACCCGTCCGTGCTCGATCGGGCACCAGTCCTCGAGGCAACGTCCCGTGAGCCGCACGCCGCGGCCCCCCGGCGGTATGGCGCCGACAGCGGCCGAAAACTCGGACGGCCCGCTGCGGACGTTGAGCATGTCGTCGGGGTCGACGCCCGCGACCCTGAAGGAGGTGCGCACCACCAGGGACGAGGCGGCCGTCGGCTCTGGTCGGGACGGCTCGCGCCGCTGCACCTTGGCGGGTTTGGCCGGCGCGCGCACTTGGGGCACGGACGGTGTTGGCGGTGGCGAAGGGGGTGACGCCGCCGCAAACCGGTTGGCGGGCGCGGCTCCGACGGCATTCGCCGTGGCGAACTGCATGCGTTGGCGCTCGTCGCGCCGCGGCTGCGCGGGCGCGAGGTCCTTGCTGACCGCGGGCCTGGCATTCGACGCTTGCGGCGCCCGCGCTACGACAGTGGCGGGTTTCGCACGCTCGGCGACAACCCCGGTTCCGCTGCGCCCGTCGGTGCCGCGCCAGAACACCTGATCACCCTCCAGGCGCAGAACGACGCAGCGCGTCTTGGCCTCGAACCAGCGGAACCACTTCACGCAAAGGTGGTCATCGGCCACCCACCAGCGCCCGCGATCGCGTGCGGCCCCGAGAACGGGCGCCAATATGCCGGCCTTGCCCGAGACGAGCCCATCCCTCGAGAAGCGGACAGGGATCCTTGTGCCGGCCGGCGTATCGAGCTCGAGCAGCGAGCCTGCGAGCAATTGCTTGATGCTTGCGTTCGACATGCGTGAAGGCTCGGCGATGGCCCCTGCCGCTGCGCAAAGGCAGCCAATCGTAACGAGCAGCCGGAGCATCTTGTCGGTCCCTCTTGGTGCTAGCTGAGCCCCCTGTTCGTGCGACAGGAGTATGGCAGGAAATGGCCCGAGGCCTCGCGGCGTGCTTTGATCATGCCGAGGCCTTAGTTCGGGCCAACGCGCGCCAAAGTCTTTAATCGAGGCAGGCGTCGGGAGGGCCGGTACGGCCACGTCACGCCGATGTCTGGTCACACGCGACGGAGGAGGGCTCGGTGGTCATGAGCGCTTTCCAATGCTGCAGGGCCTCGGTGAACGTGGGATCGCCGATGTCGCACTCCAAATCGGCGTTCTCGCGGATTGCCTGATTGGCCACAACACCGTTGAACCAGGCCTCGGCGAGCAACTTGAGGAGCTCGATGCATTTCTCCTCTGTCTCGGTCGGATGCGTCCCATCCATCTCGAGATCGAAGAGATACTTGAACTCTATGCCCCAACCGTCAGGAAGCTTCCATTTTTCCGAGGGCGAGCTCCGCCTCGGTCTGACGAGTGGCGACATGCGGACGACGGGCTCCTCCAGCGGGCCAAACCCCGCGTCCTCCAGACCTTTCGGAGATAGGATGACGTGCGAGACGTAGGTCGCCGCGTCGGGCGGGTCGTCGAGAATGCTGGTCGATAGCTCCTCGATGTCTCCCAACAGCGTGGATTCGTGCGGGCTTTGCAGAAGCTTCGGGTCGTCAGACCGGTTCTTCGCGTTGCTGGGCGGCAGAGCCACGGTGCCCGTGCCGAGCGACAGCACACGAATGGCTTCGCGCTGCTCGCCGTTTGCCAGCGCTTCGGTGACGCCGGCGAGCACCGGGTTGTTGAAGCCGGCGATGGCGCCGTCCCAATAGTGCGCATCGTCGATCACGGCCGGTGAGACGAAGAAGTTGATGGGAGCATTGGTCGAGGCGTGGATCGCCTCCGCAAGCGTCGCCCGTTCCCTCCCCGCCGAGCCGCTGGACTTGCTGTCCGTCTTGGAGCGGAAGAATTTGGCGCGCCGTCTGTCGTAGTTGAAGCTGCAGATCAGCAAATCAGGGCATTTTCCGCCGCTATCCGGGCTCCGTTTGATGAATTCGGGAAGCTCCCAGAGGTGGTAGTCGGGGCTGGTGATCTTCTTTCCCTCGGACGTTACGAAGACGCCATCGCTCTGCGCGAGGACCTTGTTGAGGCCGCGGAGCTTGGCCTTGGTGCGGTATTTGGCCCCGATGGGGAACAACCAGCGCATGAACCGATGGAACACATAGCGGAGCGGCTTTCCCGGGACGAGCGCAAAGGGCAGCGGGTTGAAGATCTGACTGCACTTCTTCTCATCGCTGAAATAGGTGAGGATCTCCGACAAGGGCAGATTGGTGACGAGCCCCCCCAGCGTGATGCTGCCTCCGGAGGTGGCGACGACGAGATCGAAATCCTTCAAGACCTTGTGGCCGGGCGTGTGCTCTGTGTAGATCTTCTGAAGCGCCATGACCTGGATGAGCGACCAGACGCCGCCGCCATCAAGGCTGAGAATGCGGTAAGGTTTCATGGAATATCTCCGCAATACGGCGCCGAGCGAATTCTCTGAATATGTGTGAACTGATCAGTCTAGCGCAACGGGCAGCCTCGGCAACCACGTATTGCGGGTGCGCTGCGGTCTGCGTGGCGGATTGCGGGTGGTGATCCTCAGCGCCGGAAGCCGCGCAGGCGGCGCAACAAATCGGCGATCGGGTAGTCGGTCCAGGCGTGCGTGACGAGGTCGCGATGGTTCACGTCCTCCGCGTCGCCGCCGGGAAAGATGGTGACGCTGCCCGGCTCCAGCCGCGGCTCGAGCTCGGTTGCGAAAGCGACCTGCCGCTCCGCCAGCACGCGCACCAGCTCCGCGTTCTTGGCGCGCGTGGAGCCGAGATAGGTCGAGACGAAGAAGGCCGAGCGGTCGCGCGCGATCCAGGAGGCGAACGTGTCGATCTTGTCGTAGAGCGCATCAAGCAGCACGAGGCCGCGCACGCGCCGGTTGAGGCCGCCCTTTGAGACGCACCAGGCGGCGGGCAGGTAGCCGCCGCTATAGGCCACGATGACGATGGGCATGGAGGCGAACGTGCGCACCGTGCGCGGATCGCCGTGCAGCTCGGCAAGCGCTTGCGCGGCCTCGCCGATGAACTCGCCGAAGGCGCCGGGGCGCCAGAACTTGCCCGCGCTGGAGTCGGCCGCATTGACGGCGAGCTGCGGCGCGACGAGGACCGCGTTGACGCCCGAGACGGAGATTTGCGCCGGCACGCGCTGGCGCCGCAGCACGTCGCGCCCGAGCGTGGCCCCGTGGCCGTGGAAGTACACGATCATCACCGACGGCTTGCGCACGTCGAACCCTTTGGGGATGTGCAGGAGCACGCGGTTGTCGGAGTAGGTCTCGTCCTCCCAGTAGACGCGGCCGAACGGCGTCTTGTGCGCGCGCCGGCCGTTCTCCTCCACGTTCCAGAACGGTTTGTCGGTGCCGGCTATGGTCCCCTCGTAGGGAAACGGTGCGGTCCAGAACGGCACGAGGCCGGTCTCATCGCGCTTGAGCGGCGGGATGCGTGCATGCACCCGGTGGGGGACGGGCGCGCGCACCGTCCGCGTGGCCGGAGCGCCGTAGGCATCCTCCCAGCCGCAAGCGGGCCCGAGCAGACACAGTCCGCCGAACAGAACCGATGCGGCTACAATGGTTCGCAGATGCTGCATTCCCCCTCTCCGTCGGCGTGCACCAAATCTGCCCGGCCGGCCTTACCATTGGCTCAACGCGCCCAATGCGCCCGCAAGCCTGGGGCCCTAACCCGTGCCTTTCCCGTTAAAACGTAATGATGTCCATACGATGGGAGGCGAGCGCGGGCGCCCGGCCCGGGCCCTGGCAGAGTGCCGCCCTGCCTGCGCGCAGAGGTGCAGATTGGCAACTTCCATAAGACATATCCGTTAGCCAATTGTCCGAGCGTGTGGCGTCCCGTAGATTCTCCAAAGGCACGAAGGCTCACCGCTCAGGCTCCCGATGGCAATCGCAGGTACGATCGGCGGCTCCTCTTCGCAGGAGGGGCCGATGGACTTGCGGACCGTGACGACGGTGACGGCGGCGGCGATTGCGGTTGCCGACATGATCGGCATCGGCGTCTTCACCAGCCTCGGCTTCCAGGTCAAGGACATCCCATCGGCGTTCGCGGTGCTGATGCTGTGGGTCGTCGGCGGGGTGGCGGCGCTGTGCGGGGCGCTGTCGTACGCCGAGCTTTCCGCGGCACTGCCGCGCTCGGGCGGCGAGTACAATTTCCTGACGCAGATTTACGGGCGCGCGGTCGGCTTCATTGCCGGCTGGGTGTCGGCGACGGTGGGCTTCGCGGCGCCGGTCGCCCTGGCGTCGATGGCGTTCGGCGAGTACTTCGCGGGCGTCGTGCCGGGTGCGCCGCCGCTTGTGCTGGGGCTTGGCGTCGCCTGGCTGGTCGCGCTGGTGCACCTGGGCGGCGTCGGGCCGGGCGCCACCTTCCACAACGTCGCGACGGCCTTGAAGCTCGTGCTCATCGCGGTGCTGATCGCGGCCGGGTTCGCGGTCGGCAAGCCGCAGCCCATATCGTTCGCGCCGTCCGCCCAGGATCTCAGCTACATGAGCGGGGCGCCGTTCGCGGTCGGGCTCGTGTTCGTGATGTACGCCTATTCCGGCTGGAACGCTGCGACCTACATCGCCGGCGAGGTGCGCCACCCGCAGCGCAGCCTGCCGATTGCGCTGGTGTTGGCCACGCTGATCGTGCTGGTGCTCTACGTCGGCCTCAACGCGGTGTTCCTCTACACCACGCCGATGGAGAAGATGGCCGGGCAGATCGACGTGGCGCTGATCGCCGGCAAGCATATCTTCGGCGACGCAGGCGGGCGCCTCGTGGGGGCGCTGATCTGCCTGGGGCTCATCTCCGCCATCAGCGCCATGACCTGGATCGGGCCGCGCGTCACCCAGGTGATGGGGGAGGACTTCCCCATGCTGCGGGTCTTCGCCAGGAAATCGCGCAGCGGCGTGCCGGCGTTCGCGATCCTGTTCCAGCTTGCGGTCACGACCCTGCTGCTGGCGACGCGCAGCTTCGAGGCGGTGCTGGAGTTCATTCAGTTCAGCCTCACGTTCTGCTCGTTCCTGGCGGTGCTCGGCGTGATCGTGCTGCGGGTAAGCCGCCCCGACCTGGAGCGCCCCTACCGCATGCACGGCTATCCGCTGGTGCCGCTGGTCTTCCTCGCGGTCACCTTATTCATGATGTATTACCTCATGCTCGAACGGCCGATGGAATCGCTGGCGAGCATCGCCACGATGCTGGCGGGTCTGGGAGTCTACGCGGTCTCGACGGCCAAGCAATGGCGCGGGGACGCATCGGAGAGCACCAACGATGGATAGGACGACTCGAGCGGCGAGATCGGCCGCGCTGTTTGCGGGCATACTGATCGTCTTTGTGCAAGGTGCCGCCGCGGCGGAAAGATCGAGCGCGGACGACACGGCGCGGCTGCTGGCGGGAATGCAGCCCGCTGCCGGATCGGAGCTTCAGGCCCACAAGGACAGCGAAAGCTGGAAGCGGCATGCCAAGCGCTTCGATACCGCCTGGGCACAGCTCGAGAAACGGCAGATCTCCAAGATCCGCACCTGGACGGCCGAGCACATCACGCAGCGCAATCCGGTGCTCTACTATATGTTCAGCGGCCCGGACTACCTCTACGCCGACGCCTTCTTCCCCGACGCGGCGACCTACGTCCTGAGCGGCTTGGAGCCGGTCGGGCCGGTCCCCGACGTCGACAAGCTGTCGCCACGCGCGCTGGCCTACGAGCTTTCCCGGCTGCAGCAATCGCTCAACTCGGTGCTGAGCTTCAGCTTCTTCATCACCAAGAAGATGAAGACGCAGCTGAGGGGCGGGCGGTTCTCCGGCACGCTGCCCATCCTCTATGTCTTCCTGGCCCGCTCGGGCAAGTCGATCCGCGACGTGAGCCTCGTCAAGCTCGATGCCGACGGCGTGGTGCACGCGGACGGCGAGAAGATCGAGGGGCATGCCGACGATGGCGTGAAGATCGTATTCTCCGGCAAGGGCGGCAAGGCGCAGACGCTCTACTACTTCTCGACCGACATCTCCGACTGGGGTCTCAAGCGCAGCGGCTTTCTCAAGTTCTGCGAAGGGCTGGGACAGGGCGATGCGCTTCTGAAGAGCGCCTCCTATCTCCTGCACGCGGGCAATTTCTCCGCCGTGCGCAATTTCATTCTCGATCGCAGCGATGCCATCGTGCAGGACGATTCCGGCATCCCCTTGCGCCACTTCGACAAAGACCACTGGCAGCTGCACGCCTTCGGCAACTACCTGGGGCCCATCAGCATCTTCCCGGGCAAGTATCAGCGCGATCTCCAGGCGCTCTTCCGCAAGAGGCGCGAAGGACCTCTGGACTTCGGCATCGGCTACCGCTGGCGGCCGCGCCAGTCGAACCTGCTGCTGGCCCTCAAGGGCGGGGCTCAGACCGCGCAAGACCAGTGACGTAGCTGCGCGCTGGGGAGAACGCCCGCGGGTGTCTCGCCAACTCGAACGCCAGATGCTGCACTGCGCTTCCATGCGAATCGGAGCAGGGTCGAGGCGATGGGCGCAGTGCGCACGAAGCAGGTGGAGACGGCCGAGCCGGCGTCGTTCCTGGGCGTGGAGGCCTCCGCGCGCGGTCTCGCCTGGCGCGAGCGGCTCAGCGTCGAGGCACAGCCCCAAGCCACCGCCATCAGCCAGCGCCACGGCCTGCCCGAGCTTCTCGGCCGGGTGCTGGCGGCGCGCGGAGTGGCGCCCGACGACGTGCCCACCATCCTCAATCCGACGCTGAAAGCCTTGATGCCCGACCCGTCGACGCTGCGCGACATGGACGAGGCCACCGGCCGGCTCGCCGACGCCATCGAGAAGAAGGAGCAGGTGGCGCTGTTCGGCGACTACGACGTCGACGGTGCGGCGTCCTCGGCGCTGCTCTACCGCTTCCTCAAGCATCACGGGCTCGAGGCGCGCATCTATATTCCCGACCGGCTGTTCGAGGGCTACGGGCCCAACGTGGCCGCGATCGAGGGACTGATCAAGGATGGGGCGCAACTCATCGTGACGGTCGATTGCGGCACGACCAGCGAGGAGCCGCTGGCACGCGCCGCCGCGCTCGGCTGCGACGTGGTCGTCATCGACCATCACCAGGCCGACGAGCAGCTGCCGGCCGCGGCCGCGATCGTCAATCCCAACCGGCAGGACGACGTGTCGGGTCTGGGCAACCTGTGCGCGGCCGGCGTGGTCTTCCTCGTTCTCGTCGCCACGACGCGCGAGCTGCGCCGGCGCGGCTTCTACGGCTCTGGAAAGTCCGGGGGCAAGCCCGAGCCCGACCTCATGTCCGAGCTCGACCTCGTGGCGCTCGCCACCGTCGCCGACGTGGTGCCGCTGACGGGGCTCAACCGCGCCTACGTCACGCAAGGTTTGCAGGTGATGCGCTGGCGGCGCAACACCGGCCTCAAGGCGCTGATCGATGCCGCGGGGCTGAACGAGGCGCCGACGACCTATCACCTGGGCTTCATCTTGGGGCCGCGCATCAACGCGGGCGGGCGCATCGGCGACGCCGGGCTCGGCTCGCGGCTGCTCGCTGCCGAGGACGAGATGGAGGCGGCGCGCATCGCCGTCCTGCTCGACCGGCTGAACAAGGAGCGCCGCGCCATCGAGAAGGAGATGCTGGAGGCGGCGCTGGCCGAGGCCGACGCCATCGTCTCGGCCGATCCCGACGTGGCGCTGCTCATGGTGGGGTCGGCGGCCTGGCACAAGGGGATCGTGGGGCTGGTGGCGAGCCGCTTGACCGAGCGCTTCCGCCGCCCCGCCTGCGTGATCGCCTGGGACGAGGAGGCGGCGGGCGGCCAGGGGACGGGCCAGGGAACGGACCAGGGGACGGGCCAGGGGACGGGCTCGCTGCGCTCGGTTGCCGGCGCCGATATCGGCGCGGCGGTGCGTGCCGCCGTAGCGGCGGGGCACCTGGTCAAGGGCGGCGGGCACGCCATGGCGGCCGGGCTCACGGTGACGCGTGCCAATCTCGCCGCGCTGCAGGAGTTCTTGCATGCCAGGCTCAAACGCCCCGTGGGCGAGGCGCGCGCGCGTGCCGGCCTCGAAATCGACGGCGCCCTGACGCCGTCGGCCGCGACCGACGAGCTCATGGAGCTGATCGCGCGCGTGGGGCCCTACGGCCAGGGCAATCCCAACCCGCGCTTCGTCTTTCCGGCGACGCACGTGCGCTTCGCCAAGGTGGTGGGCGAGCACCACGTGCGCTGCGTTCTGGAGGCCGCCGACGGGGCGCGCATCGAGGCGATCGCATTCCGCGCGGCGGGCGAGCCCCTCGGCGACCTGCTGACGGGGACGGGCGGCCTGCCGATCCACGTCGCGGGCAATTTGAAGCGCTCGAGCTGGGGCGGCCGCGACAAGATCGAGCTGACGATCGAGGATGCGGCAGACCCGCGCCGGCAGCCTTGAGTCCCGCGCTTTGGCGGCCTTCAGGAGGTGCCGGGGGCTTGCTTGCGCCCACCGGAAAAGGCTCCTATATCGTCGCCCGGCCGGTCCCTTCGTCTATCGGTTAGGACGTCAGATTTTCAATCTGAAAAGACGGGTTCGACTCCCGTAGGGACCGCCAGATATATCGGTCGATTGGCGATGCCGGCGCGCTTCATGGGCAACTCCCTATGGGTAGAGGCATGAAGTGAGGAGACTGGCCACGCCATGCGCTACGCATCCCGCATCGACATACTGAGCCGCATGATTGACCTGCGCCGACTCATCGGTCTGCCGGAGGGTGCCGATCCGGAGCCCTACAAGCGCGCCTGGAAAGAGGCCCAGGGCGCCGAAAGCGACATGCTCGAGATCGCCGAGCTCGCCTACGTGCTGCAGGCGGACGGCTTCCCCGTGCCAGAGGTTTTCAAGCGCATCGGCGAGGTTCTTGACCCGCCGTCTTCCGATTTGGCGGAAATGCACAAGCGCCTCGGCCACTGGAGCGACCCGCTCCGCCACTATCTGACAGCCTACCTGAAGCGGCACAACCCAGCCTACCTCGCGCTTGGGGCCAATCTCTTTGGTTCTGCGCTAACGATCGCGAGGATGTGGGGTGAGATTTACGCTGGGCGGCTCACCGCCTCGAACTGGCCGCCACCGGACATGCTGGATGCAAAAGCCGCGCGTCTGGAGACGATCGACATCCTCCTCGACGGCGGCTGCGCAATGGACGCCCGCAGGGTCAAGGCACGTGCCGTCCCTGGCGACGAGATACATAATTATAGCACGGGCACACTGAGCTGGGCCGCGATGATGGGCTCTGCAGGTCTGGCGCTGGTGCGCAACGGTCGCAGCATCGACCACATCGAGACGATGATTAACTGAGGCGCCTGGCCGTAATCGCTGGCCCCCCGGGTGCGAGCCGGCCGGCCGTGAGACGGCACCTGCCTGCAGCATCTAATTGACCCAGTTGACATAATTCGCCGCGCTGGCACCATCGGGGCGCGGCGTGCGAGGAGGCGTGCAAAACCGAGAAGGACAATGGGCGGGCAACGCTCATTCCGGGGGGAAGACGGCCATGGTGATGCGACCCGATCCCAGAACGGGCGCCCTGACGAGGGTGCGCCGCAACCGCTTTGGCCCCTGGTGGCTGTGGGCCATCGTGCTGATCCTCGCCGGGACCGCGGGCTATGCGGGCTATCTGACGCGAACGGCCCGGGAGACGCTGGCGGAGGCGCAGTCCGCGCACAGCACGCTTGCCGCCGACAAGGACCGGCTCGAGGCCAACCTGCGCGACCTGCGCCGGCAGGTCGAGGAGGCCGGCCGCAGCGAGTCGGAGCTGCGCGCCGACCTCAACCAGTCGCGTGCCGACACGCAGGCCGCGTCCGCCCAGGTGCGCGAGGCGCAGGAGCGCGTCAAGGAGCTTCAGTCGCAGCTCGACGCCGCGCGCGCCGCCGCCGAGAGGAGCAAGATGGAGGTGGAGCGGCTCAGCGCCGAGGCCGCCGGCGCCCACGTCGCCTTCATGCAGGTGCATAAGCTGCAGGACCGCATCACGGCGCTCAAGACGGAAGCCGAGACCGCGCTCGCGCAGATGACCGCAATGCGCACGAAGGCGGAAGCCGCCCAGGCCGCCCAATCGGCGCTGGAGCGGGAGATTGCCAGCCTCAAGGGGCAGCTCGTGGAGATGCAGAGGAAGCTTGATGCCGCGACGGGCGGGCCCCAGCCCTGAGGCGGTCTAGCGGCTTTTCAGGGCGCGCAAGAGCTGCGACACCAATGCCGCGGCGATGGCGAGCGGCACCACGAACAGCAGGATCGTCGCGATCGTCACCGTGAGCCCGAGCAGCAGGAAAGCCGCGCCCACCATGACGAGCGCGCCGACGACGCAGAGAGCCCCGAACATGAGCCAGGCGCGCCAGCCTGTAATCACCGTGGTGCGGCCGTCTCTCGTTATGATGTACACGTCTCGTTGCGCTCGCGTTTGCATGACGTTCAGGTAGGGGGCGGCCGGGCGGTTCTCAAGCCCCGCTCAAGCGCCGCAAACGGGGCGTGAACGGGCCGGCGCGGCAGTATGCCCTGATCCGCGTGGCTGGCAAGGCACAGGTCCCCGCAATTCACGGAATGTTGGCCCCCGCCGACACGCAAATGCCTTAGAAAGCGTTAGGTTTCCGTCAGCTATCCGCTGATTTGCCGGAGGGAGAACCGATGCGAAAGCCGCCGTTTCTCGTAGCCGCGTTGTTGGCCTTCACGATCGCCGGCGCGGGCACCGCGCTCGCCTTTGATCAACAGACGCTCGGCGGCCTGAACGCCGACGGTTCGCCGCGGTTTGCCGATCCCGACGAGGCGCTGATGAAGGATTCCATCAACGGGATCACGGTCACGCCCGGTGCCAATTTCTCCAAGGGCGCGGGGGTCGGCGTGCAGTCTTTCGACAAGCCGGCCGGCATCGGTTGGCAGCAGCTGCAGCCCATCGGACGGCTCACGCGATAGCATCTCGCAACGGTGACCTTCAGCGCGCAAGCTCGCTTGCGAGCAGGGCGACGCTTGTCAAGAGACCCAGCACGGGAACCCAGAACGGCACGACGAAGGTGCCCGCCGGCGTCGCGACGCGGTCCATCTTGAGCTTGATCAGCGCCGCGTTGACGAAGGCGAAGATCACGAGCGACAGGCGCGCGGTTGCCTCCGCGAGCCCCTCGATCGGAAAGGCGACGGCGAGCACCAGCGTGGCCGCGACGACGAGCGCGGTGGCGTGCAGCGGCGTGCGCGTGCGCGCGTTGACGCGGCCGAGCAGTGCCGGCAGCAGCCCCTGCGAGGCCATTCCGTAGAGCACGCGCGATCCCATAAGCATGAAGACGATGATGCCGTTGATGGTCGCCACGATGGAGATGGCGGTGATGACGATGGGTGAGGCACCCGTCGCGCGCTCGAA
>Ga0307426_1000313_pt1 | contig 32750 bp, 35 predicted proteins | sample SalMarWE160340MG_FD_202165 | JGI IMG/M metagenome (GOLD analysis project Ga0307426, IMG submission 202165) | Salt marsh sediment microbial communities from the Plum Island Ecosystem LTER, Massachusetts, United States - WE1603-40 | ecosystem: Environmental > Aquatic > Marine > Intertidal zone >...
TAGTATGAATTACGTATGTGCAAGAAAAGCATGTGGAAAGGAAGTCTCCAAGCAAGAATTAAATGCACTTCCTGGAATAAAATGTTCACATTGTGGTTTTCGGATTCTGTATAAAAAACGTCCTGATGTAATAAAAAGAATTAAAGTGCGTTAAAATTTGCTTGCATATGATTTACAAGTTCCTTGTATCTATTTCTTATAGTTGCTTCAGTCACCCCTGCTGCTAAAGATATTTCTTTTTGAGTTCTCCTTTCACCTTCTTGCATAGCTGCCACATATAACGCGGCACCAGCTAGACCTGTGGGTGCTTTACCAGCAGTAATCTGATACTTTTTTGCCAAATTTAATAATTCTGCAGCTCTATTCTGAGTACGACCGGATAGATTTAGTTCAGCACAAAATCTTGGAATGAATGTTATTGGAGAAGGGACATTAATATTGATTTTTAATTCTTGAAGGATTAATCTATAACAACGTGCAATTTTTTTCCTATCTACTAATGCAAATTCTAAAAAATCATCTAAGGTTTTAGGGATCTTATTTAATTTGCAAGATAAATATATTGAAGCAATTAACATAGCCTCTATTGATCTTCCACGGATCAAATTTTTGTTAGCTATTTTACGATAAATGTGAGCAGCTGATTCTTTCAATTCTTTTGATAAATTTAATTGTGATGAGAATCTATCTAATTCATTCATAGCATAGGCTAGATTACGATCTAGAGACTTGTTTGTGCGCGTTCTGACATGCCATTTTCTTAACCGATATACTTCTGCTTTCATCTTTGGACTAATAATCTTTCCAAACGCATCTTTGTTTGTCCAACCAATCATAGTACTAAGACCCTTATCGTGAAGAGTTAATGTAGTTGGCGCTCCAACTCTCACTTTTTTAGTTGCTTCTTCTGATGAAAAAGCTCTCCATTCCGGACCCGAATCAATGAGTTTTTGATCTAATACTAACCCACATACAACACAAACAATCTCACCACGAGTCTCATCAGATATTAAATTCTTATTTCCACATTCTGGACATAAGTTTGAATTATTTAGAGACAATGACAGATCCAAAAACGGCTACCCTTAACTTTTTCTATTCCTTAATTTCTATAATCATTATCCAACATTTAAATATTTGCGTTTTTAAGAATTATCAGTTAATAAATTTCTTGTTAATATTTTGTTGTTTGGATAATTTATAAAAAAATTTTAATAGGATCAAATTTTCAATCCATATAATGCGACATTTTTATAAAAGCCACGGAAAACATTGCTATCTTCGCTCATTTAAGACATCTTGCCCCACATGCAAAGCAGATGTATTGTATTGGGAATGTACTCATGGGAGTAAAATTTTTTTTGAGTATCCACCTTATGGAAAATTGATAAGACATATTTGTCGACAAAATCTAAAGAAAAATCAAAGATCAGATAAGTTCCAAGTAATAATAAAAAAGCAATTAGGGTTATTAGAAAAATCAAGAGTAAGCTGTCCTGTTTGTGGAAAATTATTTGAAAATGATAATCATTTGAATGATCATATCAGTAAAATGAAAAATAATGATGATAACCATAAATTATTCTTAGAAGATCAATATTTTTTTGAGAATAATTTCAAACCTGTAAATAAAAAAGAAACCAAATACCAACCAAAGTTTGGTCGAATAATTCTTAAGAAGGGAAAATGAGACTTTGTTCTTTTCCATAAATTTTAATATAAAATTTATAATTATATTTATAATAGATATTTTTAAGAAAATATCTTACTTAAAGTGAGAAATAAATCTCAGATATCGGGTAAAAAAAATGCCTTTAGATCCAGCAACAGCTGTTTTCAATTTATTACAAAAAGATCCAAGCATTATTGCTGCCGCAGTTGTTCAAGGAGGAAATATAATATATTCAACTGATAATTGGGATATAAGTGCTGATGTGGGAAAGGTTGTATCTAGTTGGAATAGTATGAATGCTCAATCTGTCATAATTTCTGGTGTTAAATATTCCGTTCTTCAATGCACAACTGAAAGATTGGTAGCTACTTCCATCAAAGGAGAAGGACATATAATTGGTGCAAAAGACCAAGAACATCAATTAATCGTGTATTTAGAACCTGATGGTGAACCTATGGGAGCAACTATGGATACTTCTAGAGCTATATCAGAAATGAATACTTCCTATCAAGTATATATAGATCCAAATGCACCTTTAGGAAGGGCGGAACCTGCTCAACCTTCAACATCTAATATTGATCCTCAATTAAAGGGAGAAATACAATCATTTTTAGATTGGATTAAGGACGGAGAAGGTCTCTCGGGTTATATTAATTACTATATGCAACAAAATAACACACAAATTATTACGGAGCTCTCAAAAATATATAGTGAATTAAGGCAAATATTTGGTGTTTAGTGTTTTCATTAGAAATAACTAATATTAGTTCTATCTTTTATTATGAATGATTTAAAGAATCTAAAATCTGAAAATGTAAAAGAAGACATAAAAGATAAATCAAAAAAGAACATAGATTTAAATATTCCCGAAATTCCAGAAGCTCCTAAGAAAAAAGAAAGAATTACCCTTAACTCTCCAGGAATTTCGACTGATCTATTGGACAAAATTAAGAAGTTAGAACAAAAAAACATAAAAGTAGTATTAGTTAATTGCGAGAGATGTAAAGAAGTTATTCCTGTCCCTATACCAAAAAACAGTATTAAAAAGTCAGAGTTACCTGTAGTCCCTATTAGTTTTATTCATAAAAACTCAAAAAGGAAAGATCTACACTGTATTACCCTTTACGTTGATCATGATTTTGATATCAGAAGACAAAGAATTTCTGATGTAATACTCGATTTAGACTGAATCATCCAATTTTACATTCATCAAAAATCGTGTTGATCCAAAATTGAGTTTAAAAGATTTAAAAAGTTGTTAAATACTATATATTATGATTTAGACTAATTTATGACAATATAATTTCCATATTGAGATGGTGAAAATATTATTTCTGGATATATTGGAAAGAAAATTCGGTTGGAAAGAATTATTAATAGAGAGACGAATAAAACAGTAATTATTCCGTTGGATCATGGATTAACAGTTGGACCAATTAAGGGAATAGATTGTAATATAGGTGAAATGGTTAATAAGATCGCTTTAGGAGGAGCAAATGCTGTTTTAGGTCATGTTGGAATTCCCCTCCATGCTCATAGGGGATATGGACCCGATATTGGACTGATTCTTCATTTATCTGGTTCAACTTCTTTAAGCCCCGATGCAAATTATAAGGTATTAATTAATACGGTGTTGGAAGCCGTAAAATTTGGATCTGATGGTGTTTCTTTACATATTAATATAGGAACTAAATCAGATCCTGAGATGTTAGAAACTTTAGGCATGGTTTCTCGAGAATGCCGAGAATACGGAATGCCCTTAATAGCAATGATGTATCCACGAGGTCAAAACATTAAAGATGAATATGAAGTTGGAGTAGTGAAGATGGTAGCTCGAGTCGCAGCTGAATTAGGAGCGGATCTCGTGAAAACAAATTGGCCAGGAGATCCCGATTCATTTAAGCAAGTTGTTGATGGTTGTATGGTTCCAGTAATTATAGCAGGTGGTGAAAAAAAAGGAATTAAAGGAATCTTAGAAATTACTAAAGAATCTGTTGATGTTGGTGGCGCGGGAGTTGCATATGGGAGAAACGTTTTTCAAGCTGAAAATCCTACTAGTGTTGTTAAAGCGCTATGTTTGATTGTGCATAAAAATTATGACGTAGATGAGGCAATAAAAGAATCAGGACTATAAATTTATGGAGTTAATGATTAATGGAACCAATTTCAGAAAGAAATTTACTTATTAATAATGTGAACTTTTATATATCTCTCTTTAAATTACACAAGAGTTATTTAATCCTATTATCTGATCAAAAAGAAATGGGTATCGGTAGTGTTACTTTGAGCACCCCTTCTCTAATCGAAGGAGTAAAAACTTCATCAACTTCGTATTCCCTATTTGGAATAGAAAATAAAATTGCGAACAAGCTGATAGTTGAACGAGTAGCAAACATGTTGAACACCCCTGTTTTATTGTTATCGTTTCTTAAAACTAAAATGACAGAAGAAAATTTCATTAAACCAGTTATGAGTTGTCTCAATGAAATGGTATCAAATTTACCGAATTAATTAATAAAGCTTTCAACTTGATACTATTAGTCTAAAATTAAGTATTTAAGTTATTAATAAGATGCAGGGAAGGGGATTTGAACCCCTGTAGACCTATGTCAATGGATCTTGAGTGTGGTTAAAAGAGGGTTAATTATTCCTTCTTTTATTTGTCCACCGCCGTTGACCGCTTGGCTATCCCTGCGAGACATTTTAAAGACTAAATTTATTGATATAATGAAATTTCATTATTAATCTTTTCAAATTTATTTTAAATAAAATGCTTGGTTTAACGAGAATTAATCAATTAAATCCTTTCTATAAAAAAAGCTTAGGGGATTTTTGCTTGATAACTTTTTCATCCCATAAACAACGTAAAAATTATCAAAACTCCTATCATTGAAAACATAATAATCATTTGAATTCTATTTTTTTTCTTACTTTTTTTTTCCTTTGCTATATAATTATCCCTACAAGTTTGACTGCAAAATTGTTTATCCGCAGGCATAGCTTTACGACATACGGGACAATGACTATGAGGTCCCCATTTTTTTTTTATCTGATCTTTCCATGATGATTGAGACATTTTCGCTTCCTACTTAATTCATAGAATAATTTTAGTATATATATAAATATAGATAAATAAATTAATTTTTCGAAATAAAAATTAATTTGAAATTACAGTACCATTAAAATCAGACTCTCCAACCCAAATTTTAGAGAATTCATCTAAGTTCTTTCCAGAGACTACAATTACCTTTATCTTGCTTCTTCTCATTATTTGCAGAGAAACAGCATCAAAAATTCGATATTCTCCCGCTGCAGCCTGTTTATCATAAGATTCTTTTAAAATTATATTTTGCAATTTGTCGATAGTCAAGTTTTTTATTAACTTAGCATCATCAAATTTATTTGGATCTTTATCGTAGATCCCAGTAACATCAGTAAGTATGATTACTTTTTCAGCATCAATGAATTCAGCAACTTCTAAAGCAACTGAAGTCGTTGATTGCCCTGGTTGTAAACCTCCCATAATTATTATTTTTTTAAACAAGAGTGCTATGGCTAATTCCTCGAATTGTTTCGGGACTTCAGGGTAAGCAATTTCCCCGAACATTTCCATCAACAATCTAGCATTAATTCGTGATATTTTAATCCCCATAATATCATTAGATGTTTCGTTCGAATGAACATATCTTATAGCAGAGATATAGTTTCTTGCTATTATACCTCCACCACATACTATGATAACCTTATCATAATTTTGTTTAGCTTTAATTACCTTACAAAAATTAATTATTTTTTGTATATTGATTTTTAAATTTTCTGAAAATAGTAGTGACCCCCCAATTTTTATTACAATATTTTTCATAATAATCAAATTTGATTTTTCTTTTATTTATTAATATATAGTTGATCAGCTAAATTAAGTTACTTGAGTTTTATGTCTAATCAAGAGGGAAAAGTCATTATAAAGGTTCCACACAGGATTTCTGGATTTTTTGAAATTGTTGATAAATTAAACGGGATTAATATAGAAGATCCTCAATTAGTTGGTTCAAGGGGTGCGGGATTTAATATCAATAATTTCGGTATAACTGAAATAACATCACAAGAACCAAAAGATCCCTCTTGTTCAACTTGTCAAATCTTTATAAATGGAGCAGAATTAAATGAAAAAGCCGAAACCACGCACTTTATTTTTGATTATCTAAAGCATAAATTTAAAAAACCATCTCACTTGATAATTGAGCACGATTTTGATTTACCAGTAGGTTCTGGGTATGGTGCAAGCGGTTCTGGAGCTTTAGGTACTGTGTATGGAATATCTTCTCTTCTGAAACTAAAGATTTCTGATTATGAGAAAGGTAAGATTGCCCATATTGCAGAAGTTTCAAATAAAACAGGATTGGGAACAATTTGTGGTCAATTAGGTGGTGGTTTGTGCATTTTAAAAGAACCAGGTTATCCCTGTGTCTCAGAACGAATCCAATTTCCATCAAATTTGAGTATAATCTGCGGTTCATTTGGAATGATACTTACAAAATCAATATTGAATAACCAAAGATTAAATATGAATATAAAAAATGCTGGTAGAGAAGCATTAACTAAATTACTTCAAGATCCAAGTATTTACACGTTTATGAATGCTTCAATCGAATTTGTTCAAAATTCCCATATTCTTGATATTCTACAACTTACTACTATTAGCGAATTGATACAAGATTTAAATAAACTAAATATAATTGGTGCTAGTATGAATCAATTGGGAAGATCTGTTTATGCAGTATGCAATAAGAGGGATGAGACAAAAGTATTAGATGTTTTTGATGGTTATAGACCAGAAATAAATATTATAAAAACGAGTATTTACGAGAGTAAATCAATCAATATTATAAAGAAGGGGGTATAAATCAACACTTTTTAGAAGTATTTAGAGTTTTTGACTTTAAAGTTGCTGCTTCAACAGCTCGGATCAGTGTTGCCCTTAACTTTGCGGATTCAATCTCATGAATAGCTGTGATCGTTGTTCCACCCGGGGTTGCAACCATATCTTTCAATTCTCCAGGATGTTTCCCTGTTTCTAATAATAATTTCGCTGAACCCATAACAGTTTGTGCTGCTAATTTTAGCGAAATGTCCCGAGGTAGCCCCATTTTCACACCTCCGTCTGCCAAAGCTTCAATTATTATAAAAATATAAGCGGGTCCACTACCAGATAATCCAGTTACTGCATCTAAGTGTATTTCATCTAATTCCACAACTAATCCCACAGATTTAAATAATTTCTTAGCAAAATTTAATTGCGTTTCATTAACATATTCATTAGAGGAGATAGCTGTAGCTGCAGCTCCAATAATTGCGGGAGTATTTGTCATAATTCTGATTAATCCGATTTGTTTATTGATAATTCTAAATATATGTTCAAAAGAAACTCCTGCGGCAATAGAAATTATTGTTTGGTCCTCCGAGATTGTTGTCTTAATTTCATCTAAGATTTTATTGATTACTTGAGGGATGACTGCAATTAAAATAAAACGAGATCGTTTAACTAACTCGATACTATCTTTAGCTATTTCAACATTTAATTCTTCTGAAACATTCTTTGAACGGGTCCTATCAATATCATAGATAATAACTGAATTATTTTTAACTGTATTAGTACTAACAAATCTTTTTACTAATGCTGAGCCAATTTTACCGATACCAATAATTCCTAGTTCTTTTTCAAACATATTAAATCTTTATAACCAATACCAAAATAAGTTTATGATTTGTTTGACTTTTTCATAAGAGTTAATAGAAACTATTATCAATTATATCTGTATCTCTTATGCCAAAATCAATCCATATCTTTCTTTCTAATATTATTTTGTTTCGTAGCTTCTCTTTTTCATAAAAATTGTTTTTTTGGAAAAATTTAATACCCATTATATAATGTTGTGGTAATTCTATATGAATTATAGCAATTCCTTCTTTCTTCTGTAAATTTATAAATTTATTTAATAAGAAATAACCGATCTTATTATTTCTAAATTTGGGGGCTACGAATAATAGTTTTAAAGAGGTTGTTGGGAGAAAATTTACTATTGGATCATCATCATTACATTTATTATCAGCAATGAGCAGACCAACTAATAACTCATCCTGTAAAGCTGTAAGGATGAAGTAGTTTTCAGTATTGTAGTTATCTGAAAATCCATCAATAAAGTCAATAAATTCTTTTGCGCATAGACGTAGATCAATTAGAGATAAATTCTGTGGAAGTCCCAAAGAAATTTCTAAATTTTTCATTATATGACCCAAAATCCTATTTAGTATAAGAGAGCTTTTAATTCTTCAATCATATATGGTCTTATTTTGCCTTTTTTTCTATCAAAATTATCACATACAATACTTCTTACACCAATAATATCTGGTGAGATCTTTTTGATTTTTGAAATTGATTCTTTCATTAAATTACCAGCGAGGGCTATTTCAAGATTCAGTTGTTTCGATGTTGTTTTAAAATCCATCAGTTGTTTAACACTTAAAAAATCAAATAATCCTTTTCCATCTTTTATAAATGTATCTAGCATTGCTATGTTACATCCCGATTCAGCGGCAATTATGGGGATCGCCAAAAAATCCGGCGAGGTTTTGATTCTCTTGTAATCTGCGTAACCTGCTGCTACAATTTTAATATCTTTATTATAGTTTTTCACTGCTTTTACTACTTTTTCCATAAGATCAACTCCTTCTTCAACATTCTTCGGGCCTTTTAAGCCAACTTTAATAATATCTGCACCTGAAACTGCTGCCCCTAATGCAGCTAAGGATGCTGAACCGGGCAAATATGGGAAATCTCCTATTGTAGCACTCAGCTTCTGCGAGCTACTTTCTGGAATTAAATCTTTCATTTGTTTAATAATCCATGGAAAATTAGCACCTAATGACCCTTCATCGGGATTTTTGCAATCCACATAATCAACTCCTGAGTTGACTGTGATTATTGCTTCTTCGATATTTTTAGGACTTACTAATAATTTTATTTTTTGTACCATTACAATTCATATTTTATTTGACTTTCTAAAAAACACATATTATGAATTGCTTAATTAATTTTTTATTTTCAATAATAAAAATCAATAATAAACCCTATTTTAAAAATACTAATGAATTTAAATTCGATTATGTGTCTTAGAAAGGATAAATTATTGTTTTAAATACTAGATTAGAAAAAACATTAAATGAGTTCCTTTAATTTTCTTTCTTAGGAGACCTTTCAATAGTACTTAGATAAGGCCCAAATTATAATTTTAATTATGATATAAAAGTTTAAATTAAATAATTATTATTAAATATCAAAAAAAATGATGATTTAATTTTGTCACCCAAAGAAATTACTAAATTAGATATAACTAACGAAGTATTTAAAGAGCCAATTGAAGTTATCAAACAATTATCTGCGAATCTTGAAGGATTAAAGTACACTAAAGTAATACAAACTTTTGTCTTAGAGGATCGCAGATTAAATCTATCTATAGAAAGCGAAGGCACTGGGGAATTCAAAGGAAAAGTAGTATGGATAGGAAATACTAAAGATGAGGGTGCTGGAACTATCTTTTGCATCGATAACAAATCTGAATTGAAACAGATAACACCAACAGCAGAAAACACAGAAACAGTGATTTTAGATATTAAAAAAGAATTGATTAAGGTTACCACCTCTTCTAAAACTAAATGTGCCGTATGTGGTAAACAAATCGAAATTTTTGATGAAGTAATTGGATGTCCTCTATGTGAAACTAAAGCTCATAAAGATCACATGATCGATTGGGTGAGGATGAAACACTCTTGTCCTGTATGTAAAAAATCATTAAATGTTTCTAGTACTGGTGTTATATTTATAGATTAAATTTCTTAATTTCTGTATATTTATTGTTCCATCATAAAAAGCGGTTCCTATTAATACTCCGGAAAATTGGGTATCATAACAGATTTGAATATCTAATAAATCCTTTATTCCTCCACCTATATAAATTTCTCCATTAAACTCATTTCTTAATTTGAGATAGAGAGGTGTTATTCCTCCCACCTTCTGTCCAACTCGAAATAAATCAAGTAATATAATTTTGTAAACTCCTAAATCCCATAATGTATTAACAATCTCCGAGATAGTTTTCAATTTAAATTCATTGATTTGTGTAATAACTTTCTCTAAATACATATCGATACTCAAGATTATATTATTTTTCCCCAATATATTTAATGCGCTTTTAATAACCCCTAAATTCTCTAAGGTTTCTAAACCAATTATGATCTTTTCGATTCCAAATTGTGATATTTTGATAATATCCTCATTTGTTGAGATCCCCGAATCTAGCATTATTCTTATATCAAATTCTTGGATAAGACTAGCAATAGTTTCAGAATTTGGGTGATTTTTCATTATTGCATCTAAATCTGCTATATAGAACTCATTAAACTCATATTTATCATGAAGAGTTTCTATAATAGTATGAGGATCACTGGATCCAAACATGTAAGATTTTAATGGAGAATACTGGCTTCTTTCTCCCTTAATAGCATGAACGCATATGGAATCTAGGATATCCAAGACGGGAATGATTTTAAAATTACTCATTTTACCGACAAATTTAAAATTATTTTTTTATAAATTATCGATATGAAATACTCTTGGTTTTTAAAAATATTCATTAATTAGATATTAATAGTTTACTTTTTTAAGAATATAATTTAAAAATATCCATATAAACCTAATAAAAGTTATATCAAACGTGATAATATGTCAGCAGAATCGTATATTAATAAAATTATGGATGAAACAGGGTTATCTCGAAAAGATATTCAAGCTCTTGTAGATGAAAAAAAAGCAGAACTAAAAGGATTAATAACTGATGATGGAGCACTACTTTTAATAGCAAAAGAGTTAAAAGTAGAGTTAAAAAAAGAGAATGCAGATGCTATTAGTAACATAGAAGTTAAGATCTCTGATATTTCCCTTGGGATGAAAAATATTGTTTTAGTAGGAAGAATTAGAGATGTTAATAAAATATTTAATTTTACAAAAAATGATGGAAGTGAAGGATTTGTTGGTTCATTTTCAATCCAAGATGAATCAGGAGAAATTCGCATTGTTTTATGGGATGATGATACTCGAATTTTAACAAATGAAAACTTTATTCCAAATGAGATTGTAAAAATTATCAATGGATATACTAAAGAAGGTCGTTACCAAGATTTAGAAATACATATTGGGCGTTTTGGAAAAATTATCTTATCGCCGGAAGATATCGATTATAATATAATTCCTAAAATAAAGAAAACATTTACGAAAATTGGGGATATTACTCCGAATTTTAAATCCTATTCAATTAAGGGTCAAGTGGTTCGCTATACTCCAGTAAAAGAATTTGTAAAGAGTGATGGAAACACAGGAAAAGTCGGAAACATCAATATAATGGATTCAACTGGTATTATTAGAATTGTTTTTTGGAATGAAGATGTTGATAAAATTCAAGGAATAAAAGAAGGAGATAATATTTCTATTACTCAGCTTTCTCCACGAGAAAGTAAATTAAATCCGAAAACCATTGAATTAACATCATCCCCCAACACAATCATAAAAAAAATCAAAGGAAACGTTCAATATAAAGCTGAAATAGCTAAAAATATAAAAGAAATTCAAGAACTTGAAAATTTAGTATCTTTCAAAGGAGTTACAACATCTGTTGGAGATATAAGAAAAGTTACTCTTAAATCCGGAGAAGATGTTTCCGTACTTGATTTTGAAGTTAGTGATAATACGGGTTCAATTCGAGTGACTGCATGGAGAGAGATTGCGGAAGAATTAGCTGAAAAATTAAAAAATGATATGACGGTGCTGGTGTCAAATGTTAATCTTAAATACAATGAAATGTTTAACAGAAAAGAAGCTACCTATAATCGAGTTTCTGAGATCAATATAATCGAGGAAGATATTCAAATTACAGCACGTCCAAAAGAAAAAAAATTAAACGCTACAATTGCTAAAAGTATAAAAGACATCGAAAGTCTTGAAAATTCCGTTTCTTTTAAAGGTAAAATTACCTCTGTAAGAGATATAAGAAAAGTTACTCTTAAATCCGGAGAAGATGTTTCCGTACTTGATTTTGAAGTTAGTGATAATACGGGTTCAATTCGAGTGACTGCATGGAGAGAGATTGCGGAAGAATTAGCTGAAAAATTAAAAAATGATATGACGGTGCTGGTGTCAAATGTTAATCTTAAATACAATGAAATGTTTGATAGAAAGGAAGCTACTTTTAATAAATTCTCTGAAATTGAGAAAATTAATGAAGATATCGGGTTTAAAAAGAAAGCAAGCTCACCAAGTTCAAATAAGTCTTCCCAATTTTTAGAAACAAAAATCGAATCAATTGATTCTATAGGTTTTTTTGAAATAAAAGGAAGTATTGCAAAGGAAATTGATTTATCTAAGAGAGATTTGTTCATATATGATGCTTGTCCGACGTGTTTTAAAAAAGAGACAAATTGTACATGTGAAAAAAAGGTAGAATCAGAGAAAAGAATGATCTTAAAAGTAGTCTTGGATGATGAAAGTGGCACAATTAAAACCAGTTTTTTTGGTCAACAAGCTGAAGAGTTGGTTGGTAAGAAAGCAAGTGAAATCGCGGATATGGAGGATTTAAGTAATATTTTAAAAGATCTGGAAGGCCGAAGCTTAATTGTACGTGGAAGAGCTTCATTAAATAATTTTAATGATATGAATAATTATGAACTGAATGTTTCTGAATTTCAATTTACTGATCCTACAAAGGAGCTAAATTATCTTATGGAAGAACTAAATTCTTAATATTATGAGTGTTTAACTTATAATTAATTAATTTATTCATTTTTCATCAAGATGTAAAACTTTTATCTTAAGCTATGAATCAGATCGATATTGTAGGTTTAGGTGAGGTTGTAATCGATTGGGTTGCTGAAATCCCACATTTTCCAAAACCAGATGAAAAGATTAATGCTCTAAGTGAAAACATTTTTCCAGGAGGTGTAACCGCGAATTATTTAGTCGCAGTTGCAAGATTGGGGGGAAAAAGTGGGTTCATTGGGGCTGTAGGAAACGATCCATATGGTGATTTTCTCATTTCTGACTTTAACAAAGAAAATGTAGACACAAATTGGACCATCAAGAAAAATGGCAAAAAGACCCCAGTAAATTTCATCTTTCTTGTAAAAGGAGAAAAATCTATAATACAATCACCTCATATGCAGAAAACTATGATTGAAATCTCTGACCTTAATGAAATTTCAATCAGTAATTCAAAACTATTGCACACTACCATGATTCATCGAGACATTACAGAAAAGGCTATAGAAATTGCAAAAAGAAATGATGTTAAGGTAAGTATCGATTTAGAAGCTCAAATTGCTCAAAGTGGGTGGATAAATTTAAAAAAAATGCTTTTAAACGCAGATATCATAATTCCAAATAAAGAAGGGGCAAAAACAATAACAAATAGGAATACACCTAAAGAAGCAGCTAATATGTTGATTAAAAAAGGAATTCCTATCGTTATTATCACCATGGGGAGTAATGGAGTATTAATTACGACCAAAAAATATCAAAAAATGATTCCAGCTTATAATATTAATAATATTGTTGATACAACTGGTGCAGGAGATACATTCAATGGTGCTTTTTCACTAGCATATTGGATTAAGAATTTGTCATTAGAAAAAGCCTGTAAGTTTGCAAACGCTGCTGCTGCTCTAAAAATACAGGAATTAGGTGCGCGAACTGGAATGCCTAATGAAAAATTACTTGTCAAATTTTTAAAAGAAAATGACGAATCTTTTTTCGATTAGGTAATTAAGAATATATCATACTTATTTTCTTAATATTCACGAAATTATTGATTATATCATCAAGTTTTTTCAAAAGCGTATCTGATTGTGTCTCGATTGTATTTTGACTAAAAGGCCAAGAGCCTATCAGTAAATCTCCTAATTTTTTAGTATTACCTATTAAATATCCTTCCTTTTTTTCATCCTTATATATTATCAAAATGACTATGTAATAATTAAATGAGAGCTGCTGATTCTTTGCCCCCATTTTGATTACTTCTTCGATATTTTGGATATTAATTATGTTTTCATATAAAGCACTCATACTTTTTACTGATGATATGAAATGTGTCATATTAATATACTTATCTGATATTACATTATTAAACGTTAATGATAATGATTCCTCCATTTCTCCCATACCCCTAAATATAACTTTATAGGATACAAAACTCATTAAAATCTAACTCGTTAAACAGTAATTATGAATATTTGGTTAATCGAATACTTTATTATTATTTCCTTTAAGATCGTCTTATCTGATCTTGTATGAGGATATTTTCTTCAGGAAATCCTTGATCCATCAAAAATTTTTTCATTTTTAACTTATGATCTCCTTGTAGTTCAATTTCGTTATCTCTTACAGTTCCGCCTGAAGCACATTTATGTTTTGCTTTTTTCAAAATATCCTTCAAATTTGCATCGAAATTACCTTCAAAAGTAATAACCGTTACGACGCGCCCCCATTTCCTCTTATCGTTAGAAATAATAATTTGTTGTTCTTCGGCGCTTAAACTATCACATATACATAGTTCTTTTGGAAAACTACATATTGGACAAATCTCGTCGTCTTTAATGTTCTTTCTTCACAACCTTTATTGTTAAAATCTAAATAAATTTCAGTGCTAAAAATTAATAGACCTAAATCTTATAAAAACCTTTTTTATTTCGTTAATTTATTAAAAAGATAAATTTTTATACATGAACCTAGTTTTGTAATTTAGCAGTTGAGATAAAAAATATGCTCTATAAAACTATTATCGATCAAATATTAAGTTATTAATCATGTATAACTCTTGGATATTTAAAGTCATCATTGCAGGTGCTGGAGGAGTTGGTAAAACAGCAATGGTCACCAGATATTGTACAGGAAGCTTCCAAGATGGATACAAAATGACAATCGGTGCGGGATTTAACACCAAATCTGAAGTTTTAGATACAGGGGAAACTGTAAAAATGCAACTATGGGATTTTGCAGGAGAAAAACGATTTAGAGAATTGCTTCCTGATTATTGCAAGGGTGCAAGTGGCGCGTTTATATGTTTTGATTTGACAGATTACGATACATTTCGCGATGTCCCGGAGTGGTTAAAAATTATTCGTCAAAAAGCAGGATTCATTCCAATTATATTATTAGGAATGAAATGGGATCTGGATAATCATGAAATTGACCCCGAAGTTGCTCACGATTATGCTGAAAAAGCGAAGTGCAATCAATGTGTGTTTTGCTCCTCAAAAGAAGATTTGAACATTGTAGAATCATTTCAAGCCATGGCTAAATGGCTTATTTACTACGCTTCCCAAGATTAAAATCATTAAATGAAAATTTTTAATTCTAAGAACGCATTTTTAAATAACTCAATTATATCGAAAAACCTAAAAAGGAATGTTAATATCATTAATTAATCGAGATGCATTCTTCAATGCTTCTTTAAACACAAGTTTGATATAGGAATTTAACAAAAACCAAGCCTCGGTAGCTCAGTTAGATAGGTCAGAGCAACGCTTCGGTGTGCTAGGCAAAGTAGAGCACCCGGCTCAAATAATGGATTTTTCATTATTTCCGGAAGTTAACCGGGCGGTCGCATGTTCGATCCATAAGATCTTCGACCTCCGAAGATCTGGAAAAGCCCGGGGCGTTAAGTTCCTCTCTCCCTTTATTTAATTGTCTGAATTTTATCATAATTTCATAACTTATTCTAACTGCGAAAAACAATTAATATGAAAAATGATATTCGAAGCTAATTAGAATGAAATTCGAATATTAGTAGTATAAAAATATCTGTTTAAAATAAAAAAATATTTATGCTCCCGCCGGGATTCGAACCCGGTTAATGATACAGAACGAAGCGATCTGTATTGTCGCCAGGGTGAAAGCCTAGTATGCCAAGCCCTTCCCTTTATATAGAATGAAAGATTGGCCGGACTACACTACGGGAGCTTGAATTTAAATTATCTTTTTCTATTGATCAAAACAATTTAAATATAACTTCCTAATTAATCGTTGATTTTAAATTTTATTATCATAGAGTTAGAACAGAAAAAATCATATTCTATTGATAGAAGAGAAATATGCGGGAAGAGGGATTTGAACCCCCGAACTCCTACGAGACTGGATTCTAAGTCCAGCGCCTTTAACCAGACTTGGCAATTCCCGCGTAATTATATAAAAGATATATTGATAGGAATCCTATATTATATTCAAAATATTGAGACATAATTAAATTTTTCACTTGTAGAAAACCGTCATGATAGATAAAGATAAAAAAGAGAAATATTTTAGAATAAATATTAGAGTTATTTAAACAACCAAATTACCCATTGGTCTTTTTTATGAGTGTTCGAGAATCCTTAATTAAGTATCTGACATCAATATTACGTTCTTCCCAGGGAACAATATTAGTAGTTCTATGTGATTTAGATGGTCTTTCGATTGCTAAAATAGGGCGGAAAAGTGATATTGATATAAATCCAAACCAAATCACTAGTTTAGCTTCGGCAGCATTTTCAGCGAGTGGGGAAAATTGGGAAGATTTGAACATAAAAGACCAAGTAATATCATTTTCATATTTTGATAAAATATGTTTAATTACAATCAGAATAAATGATACTCTATTAACGATAGTACATGATTATAATAAAGAATGGCCTCTGGATGCCGATAATTTAGCGAGCTCTATGTATTATTTAAAGCAGAAATTGAGTGAGTTTTTTGGAAATTATATAGAGTCAGAAAATGAACTTGAATTATTCTCAAATAGAGTAAGAAGTGCAATATATTTATTTGGAATGGGTTCAGAAGTCCCATTTGTATCCTATGCTCCTGAAAATTATGACGAAACAAATCTCCTGCCTGCGATAAGTTATGTGTTAAATTCTATACAAAATCCTATTTTCATTAGATATAGCCTTGTAAGCCCGGCAGGCTTAACGATAGATGCTCGTGAGGTTAGTGGTCAAAATTTGCCAATTTCCGTTGAAGCTTTTTCAGCAAATGCGAATGTTGGATTTCAAAAAATGAAGGAAGAATCCGAAGGGAGCTCTCTTGGAGACTTACTTAGTTATATCACAATCTCAGGTAATGATCCCGAAAATTTCTATGGAATAATAACTTGCCACGCCGGAATTTTAAAATACTCAAAATTAGAAGAGGTTTCAAATTCAGAAAGTATATCTTTTGTTGGTTTATTCACTTTAACTTATGGGGGAATACCAATAATATGCGAGTCTAGAAATGTGATATTTTCCATTTTATCTATAATTGGTTCCGAACCTACAACAGATAACTTCATTAAAGCTATCAATGTATTAACTAGTTTTAAATATGAATGAAAAACAAGGAACGCGCATCTTAAGTATGAATTCTAATTCAATTATCCCCCTTTTGTATTGTCTTCATTTAAATGAATGTGATCCAAAGAAATGCACTGCTCTAAAACTGAAAAGGTTAAATTTACTCAAAATAATTTCAAAAATTAGTGGAGACTTGCAAAAGGCCATTGTCTTAACACCATTATCACATAAAGTAATATCTATAGGAGATAAGTCTATTATTACAAATCATGGTTTGATTGTGATAGATTGTTCTTGGAAACATTTATTTGATTTAAAATTGGGTAATTTTAGCAGAGGACGAAAACTCCCTCCTCTTATAGCAGCTAATCCAATTAATTATGGTAAATGGGAAAAATTGAGCTCTGTTGAAGCTTTAGCTGCTGCTCTTTATATCACAGATTTCACCGAAGACGCTGAATTGATTCTTTCAAAATTTTCTTGGGGGATTCAATTTAAATATTTAAATAAATTTTAAAAATAAGAAAATAAGAATATTAAAAAAAATTGTAGTAATCTAATCTTCTCCGCCTTTTGATAAACCAGAAGATGCTATAACATCATCAATTTTCAGGATCATTGATGCTACTTCAGTTGCAGACTGAATTGCTTGTGTTAATATAGTAAGAGGCTCAATTACTCCCAAAGTGATCATATTATCAGGTTTTCCAGTATCAATATTGATACCATATGATTGACCATTTTCTGCTTCATGTTTTGATCGTAAATCTACTAATAAATCAATTGGGTTGTATCCCGCATTCTCTACTAATGTTTTAGGGATAATCTCTAAAGCATTTGCATAAATTTCTATAGCTAATTGCTCTCTGCCTCCAATTGAATGAGCAAATGTTCTTAATCTTTTTGCTAATTCAATTTCGGAAGCACCACCACCAGGTAAAATATATGGAATTTCTATAGCCGCTTTAACAACAGATAACGCGTCATGAAGCATTCTTTCAGCCTCATCAACTACATGTTCGATACCTGCTCTGATTAGGATGCTAACGGCTTTAGGATCCGAGCATTCAGATACAATAATCATATTATCGTCCCCAATCTTCTTTTCTTCTACTTTCCCTGCTTTTCCAATATCAGAATTTGTAATTTCGAAAAGATTATTTATAATTTTTGCATTAGTAGCTCTTGCTAGTTTTTCCATATCTGATTTTTTAACTCTTCGAACAGTTAGAATATTTTCCTGAGCGAGGTAATTTTGAGCTTTATCATCAATTCCTTTTTGACAAAATACGACATTCGCACCTGATTCCTTCAATTTTATTACCCGCCTCCTAAGCATGTTGGCTTCTTCTTCTAGAAATTTATTGAGCTGATCTGGAGTTTGAACTCGAATTTCAGCATCAAATTCTGTTTTTTCTACTTCTAATGATGAGTCGATCAAAGCAATTTTAGCATCCTTGACTAACTTGGGCATCATAGGATGAACTACTTCTTTATCAACGATAACTCCTTCAATAATAGATGTGTCAAAAAGGCTTTTACCTTCTTTTTTGATGATTTGAATTTGATCTAAATCAATGATAACGTTCTCGCCACGATTTTCTTTTATTTGATTGACAGCTTTAACGGCGATATGAGCGAAATTATTTTTTACTCCCGTTATTAGTTTGCTATTCATTGATGTTTCAGCGACTTTTACTAGCGTTTTTTCATCATTTATATCAATCTTTTGAGCAAGATCTTTTAGGATTTTTTTACTTTGTACTAGCGCTTTTCTATATCCTCTAATTATAATAGTGGGATGAACAGATTGTTCCATCAGTTCTTGCGCAAGATTTAATAATTCTCCAGAGATTATAACACTTGTAGTTGTACCATCTCCAACTTTATTATCTTGAGTTTTAGCTACCTCCACTATCATTTTAGCTGCTGGATGTTCTACATCGATAGTATCTAAGATCGTTGCGCCATCATTTGTTATGGTGACATCTCCTAATGAATCAACCAGCATTTTATCCATTCCTTTTGGTCCAAGTGTAGTTCTTACAGCCTCTGCTACGGCTATTGCTGCAGCAATATTGTTCTTTTGAGCATCTTTTCCTTGTTTTCTTTCAGTTCCTTCTTTAAGAATTAATATAGGAACACCAGATAATTGTGCCATTTAATGTTCACTTTTTAAGTTGAAATAATTTATGTATATATATAGATCTCTAAGTCATAAAATTAAAAAAGTTTACGAAAAATGAATATTAATCCCATATTTGTTGAAATTTGTGTGGTTTTTAACTTTTAATTAAAATTTTTATCTGATGATTATAATATTTTTTATTTTGAGTTTAATTTGTATGGTTAATAGTGTCATTTATTGGTTTTACAAGAAAAGAGGTTATTCACTAAGGATCTATGCAATTTATTTAATTTCGAATTTTACATTAAGTTTTGGGTTCTTTATTTATAACTTATTTTTTTTTATCGAAACAAGGCCTATAGAGATTTTAATACAATTTAATGATATTATCGGGTTTATATTTATATTTAATATCTCTGTAATAATCTTAGGTATATCTATCATATTGTTTATATTAAGTTCATTAAAATCATCCAAACTCCTCTTAAATTTAGATTCTCCTTCATATATAGAAGCAAAGGAAGGTAATATTAAATTAGGTCGTGTAATTAGAGAAAAGGGTTTGAAATATTTTTATTATTTATCATTAAAAGATTTAGAAAAGCACTTATTTGTTTGTGGTTCAACAGGAACTGGAAAAAGCAACTTTTTACAACACTTTTTAATTAATTTTAAAAATATTTTCAATATACCTTTTTTTCTTGTAGAATTTAAGGGAGAATATCATTTTATGCAAAGAATGATTGAAGATTTGATAGTTTTATGGCCTGGGGAGAATTTTTCAATTAATATTTTTGATCCTGATGGAGTGGATCCTTTAATTCATTCAGAGAGAATTTTTGATATTTTTAAAAGTGGGAAATTTATAGATGAAAATTCCGAGTATTCACCACAAATGGAAAAAGTTTTAATAGATATTTTGGCAAAAACATGTTCAGATAAGAAATACCAGAGTTGGCAGGGATTTGAGGAATGTTGCAAATTATATCTTGATGATAATCAGAAATCCATTCCAATGTTAAAACAGACTTTAATCAGTATAAATAACAGAATAAGAAGATTTTCGCAAGGTCCATTAAAGGCTCTATTCGAACCATATGATAAAATAACAGTTGATTATTTATTTAAGATGAATGTTATATTAGATTTGAGTTCAATAATTCGCTTAGGTGGAGAAAAAGAAGATGCTCTCTTTTTCTTAAATATGATTCTTAAATATCTGTGGGATAAAAATTTGGCCAATGGAGCCCTCGATTATAAAGGAATAAAGCATATAACAATTATTGAAGATGCTCAATATTTTGCTCCTCAAGGGTTGATTAAAAAATCCAAATTAACCTCATATTTAGAAGACATAGCACTTTTACAACGCGGGACTGGAGAGTGTTTAATAACATTAGCTACTCGTCCAGACATAAGTAAAGAAATCCTTGCTAATAATGGAGTTGTAATAACCTTTAAAAATCACATAGAAAAGGAGTTAATGTGTGAACTGTTAAATTTAGATATAGAGAAAAAGAATTATTTATCTGCATTAGAAGAGGGACAGTGTATTATTCGTGTTAATTCGCTAAAGGATCCTTTCATTTTGCACATCCCCTTGATAAAACGCGAAACACTAACAGTAATTGAAATCAAGAAGAAAAATGACGATGTATTACGGAAAATAAAGAAGTCCTTCTTATTAGGTGAAAATCAAGATTATGGACTAAAAGGCTATAATATAAGTAAATTTAAGAATGCCTTGATCAAATTATTACCTTTAATCCATATCATTCAAAAATTAATGAAGAAAAAGAAAGGAGAAATATTTAAGAAATCAAGGTTTAACAATAGTTTAAATTGTTATAACATTAAAAAATTTGCTGATCTTAAAGACTCAGAAGAATTAGAAGGTTTTAAAGAGTTAATCATTAAATTATATGATTCAGAGTTAAAGTAAAAATTTTTAGACTCTTGTAACCTATCACATAATAATGACGATTATAATTGGCATAATTGGAAAACCAAGCGCGGGTAAATCTACTTTTTTAAATGCAGCATGTATGACTAATGCTAAAGTTAGTGAAGTTCCATTTACAACTATTAATCCAAATATTGGTGTAGCATATGTTAGGGTAAAATGTGTTTGCAAGGAATTAAATCTGAATGACAATCCACAAAACTCAACTTGTATTGAGGGAAATCGTTTTATTCCTATCAATCTAATGGACGTTGCAGGACTTGTACCTGATGCCCATAAGGGAAAGGGATTAGGTAATCGTTTTTTAAATGATTTAAGTAAAGCAGACGTACTTATTCATATCTTAGATATAACAGGTTCTTTAGATAAGATGGGACAAAGAACAAGTGAAGGATTAAACGAACCTTATGAAGATATAATCTTTTTAGAGTCAGAAATAAATTTATGGTTTAAGCAAATTTTAGAAAGAGAAGATTGGAATAAATTCATTAAATCAATTGCTCGAGAGAAAGGAAAATTCATAAATGAATTGTACAATCGATTATCAGGAGTAAAGATTAGAAAGTCTGATATAAAGAAAGCACTTAATAATTCAAATTTAGATAATATAAACCCATCATCTTGGTCTGAAGAAGATATTCTTCTTTTTGCAAAGAAATTAAGAGAAATATCAAAACCAATTTTGATCGTGGCAAATAAAATTGATAAGGATATTGGAAAAGAAAACTTTAATGAATTAAAGAAAAAATATGATAGTCCAATATTTCCTTGTAGCGCTCTTGCTGAACATGTTTTAAGAAAATTCGAGGAAAATGGTATCTTGAGTTACATACCAGGATCGAATAATTTTCAAATAATCCAAAAAGAAAAACTAGCTCAAAAAGATCTAGAGATCTTAAAAAACATAAAGGAAAAAATATTAGATAATTACGGTAGTACGGGTGTCCAAGATATTTTGAATTATGCTATATTTAATATAGCAAATCAGATTTGTGTTTACCCCGTCTCTGATATGAACAATTTTACTGATAATAAGAATAATATTTTACCTGATGCGATATTAGTTAAGAAAGGTACTTTATTAAGAGATTTTGTAAGAGAGAAGATTCATTCTGAACTAGCAGAACATTTTATTCTTGGTATTGATGCAAGAACTAAAAAGAGAATAGGTGAAAATTACGTACTTCAAAATAATGATATTATAAAAATAGTAACTTCAAAATAAGAATCATTCTTCTCTTGATGTTGTTATTATGTATGCTAATATTATAATCATCAATGTAACTCCCATAAGAACAATGAGGAAATTAAAAGTATCTTGTTCTGGAGTTTGAAAGATAAATAACAAAACTAATGTGATAAAGCTAAAAAATTTCATAACTATCATTCATTTGATATATTGAGTTATTAAAATATTCTTATTTTAAATAATTTTCAGTAATAATAATAGTTAAAAAATCAGACATAATTTTTTAATTTGTTATCTAGAAAATTTAAGTGGACCTGACGGGAATTGAACCCGTGACCTCTTGAGTGCAAGTCTCACCTAATAAGCTATACGCTTAAATATCAAGCGATCTGCTACTGATCTACAGGCCCCCCTTAATTTATTAATATTAATCAAATAAGTGAAACTTCGATTATAAAAATTATTTTCTTTTTAACATATTAGAAGATAATAATAGAAAAAGAAAGTAAATTAAGAACTTTACTATATATCAAATTAAATAATAAATGGGAGGTGATCCAGCCGCAGGTTCCCCTACGGCTACCTTGTTACGACTTCTCCCTCCTCGCATACTAGAAACTCGATACGACCAGTTTGACCGCACCTCATTTTTAGCACACTCGGATGGAGCGACGGGCGGTGTGTGCAAGGAGCAGAGACGTATTCACCGTGCGATGATGACACACGATTACTAGGGATTCCACGTTCATGTCGGCGGGTTACAGCCGACAATTCCAACTGAGATATGATTTCGGGATTGGTTTCTCCTTTCGGAGTTACAGCCCATTGTTCATACCATTGCAGCCCGCGTGTAGCCCAGGGGTTTCGGGGCATACTGACCTGCCTTTGCCCGCTCCTTCCTCCGTCTTATCGACGGCGGTCCCTTTAGTGTTCCCAACGAAGTCGTGACTTCTTGGTGGCAAATAAAGGTGCGGATCTCGTTCGTTGCCTGACTTAACAGGATACCTCACGGCACGAACTGGCGACGGCCATGCACCTCCTCTCAGCTCGTCGGGTAAGGTCGTCAACCTGACCGTCATACTGCTGTCTCCCCTGGTAAGTTTCCCGGCGTTGAGTCCAATTGAACCGCAGGCTTCACCCCTTGTGGTGCTCCCCCGCCAATTCCTTTAAGTTTTAGCCTTGCGACCGTACTTCCCAGGCGGCACACTTAACGGTTTCCCTACGGCACTGATATGGCTCATAGCCGTACCATCACCTAGTATGCATCGTTTACAGCCAGGACTACCCGGGTATCTAATCCGGTTCGCTCCCCTGGCTTTCGTCCCTCACCGTCAGGCGCGTTCCAGTCTGACGCCTTCGCCACTGGTGGTCCTACAAGGATTATAAGATTTCACCCCTACCCCTGTAGTACCTCAGACCTCTCCCGCCCTCTAGTATAGTAGTATTCCTAGCATACAGATAGTTAAGCTACCCGATTTTACCAGGAACTTACTAAACCGGCTACGGACACTTTAAGCCCAATAATTATCCCGACCACTTGAAGAGCTGGTTTTACCGCGGCGGCTGGCACCAGCCTTGCCCTCTCCTTTCTAGTAGGGGACATTACTCTCCTACCACAGTTCAATAATGAACACTTTGGGTAACCCCATCACACTTTCGTGTATTGTGGAGGTTTCGTACCTGCTGCGCCTCGTAAGGCCTGGGTCGTTGTCTCAGTACCCATCTCGGGGCTCCCGCTCTCACGGCCCCTATCGATTATCGGCTTGGTGAGCCTTTACCTCACCAACTACCATAATCGAACACGATCCTATCCTATAGCGGATAGAGACCATTTTCCCTATCCCTTTTGTTGAAAAACTTTTCCAAGCCAATTCAACTATGAAATATTATCCTCAGTTTCCCGAGGTTATCTTTCTCAATAGGGTAAGTTGATCATGTGTTACTGAGCAGTTCGCCATGGGAAATTTAGGTATCCCATTCGACTCGCATGGCTTATCCTCACCCAAATAGCAGTCGGGTCCGGCAGGATCAACCGGAATTAAAATTGGAATCTGTCACAAACGGCTTTAAAACTTTTAAAAATTATTACATTATTTTTTTTGGGAGTTATTAATTATTCTTTCTTCAGTTATAATCTTTAAAATTATAACTACATTTTTTATATCACATCAATGACGCAACTCTTCATTTAACGGAACTTTGCCGTAATCCAAGCTCACACCGGTAATGATGTGATTCGTTATATTTCTATAAAGAAGAGATTCATTTTAAATTTTGCCATTTTTTCGCAGTATAGGGTTTTAGTTTTTAATTTTCGTAGTTTAAAAACTTACTTAATAAATCAGTATTACAAATTTAATGATTGAACAGGAAGATAAAAATGGAATTAAAAGAAAAGATATGTATTCACTTAGATCAAATTAAGCAACTTAAAGGTGTTGAAAATGCTGTTCTGACTCAACGAGATGGTAATCCCATTCAATCAGCAGGTGTCTGGTTTTCTAAAGATGAAATTTTTAATGTTAGTTCTGCCGCAAGTGCTATTTTCAATGTAGGAATTCACCTCCATCCTAATGATCTGAAATATATATTGATAGAAGGTAAAAAAGCAAAGATATTGATTGCTCCCTTAAATAGTCCATTACACCATTCATTGAACAAAATATTAGAACAACAAGGTATATTTGATAACAAACATGAATATTTCATCGCTATTACAGCTCAACCTAATACAAATCTTGGAGGAATTTTTTTACAAACTAATGAATGTTTGAAAAAAATTAAGACCACTCTTATAACCTCAGGAGAATCATTTAAACCACCTTTAGTACAATTTAATGAAGAGAAAATTCAAGATATTATTCGTGGTTTTGATGTTAAAGAAAATGCAGGTTTTGATATGCAAGTCAACTCCTTTTCACTTAGCTTATCTGAATACATCTCTGTAGAGTTAAGAAAAATACTTAATAACTTTTCAGTTGCTGTTCCTGATATGTCACATGCTTATATCACACTTGAAGGAGGATTCATCGCATCACAGATTTTAAATAGAAGAAATCTGTTTTATAATAATTTAGATAATATTTCTGCAATGAGCTATTCGTTATTTCAAACAGCAAATCGTTGTGCGTGGCTCTTAAAGAAGATGAATGCCGAAACAATCTTATTAGATTGTGAAAATACTTTTCAATTCATCTATGGTCTTGGAAACGCAATTTTTAGCACTGAAATTGGGAAAGCAAGACAAAAATTAGGTTTAATTAGATTGATACTCCCACAATTCTCAAAAAAAATCAGTTATCTCATTAAGGAAGCTTCTCAAATTCAAGATCATAAATCATTCGATATTAAATCATTATTAGGAGAGCTGGTAATTAAGTAAAACAAGGTGACTATATGGATTTTTTTAATGTGTTAGAAGATTTAAAGAAATCAGATTCATCATTAATTTTTTATTGTTTATTGAATCGAATTCCTATAATTATAACTGGAGAGGATTCAGAAATAATCGATAATTATTTAATCGATCTATCGGAATTGATGCATTTTCGAAAAGAGATTGTTTTTTATACTGATTTTATTTCAAATTCAGAATATCAGGAGCTTTTACAAAATGAAGCAATTGATTATAACTCTCAAAGGACTCAAATAAGGTCTTCTTGCGATGTATCTGGTAAATCTTTGATAGAAATTGATCAATTTAATTCATGGATCATAGGTTTTGAACTTGAAAATAATAAGCTTAAACTCGAGAATTTTATAAAATTTATAAAAGAAAAAGTAAATGTTTTCTTGAATATTATGATTTACTCAAAATCCATATCAATAATTACGATAGGATTAGATTTAAAACAATTAGATCTTACATTTGAGCAAAATATATTACAAAAAATTTCTCGAGACACGGAAAAATCTATAGTAAAAATGAAAAGAGTTCTTTTAGAGAAAACTAAACCTGAGAAACTTGATAAAGACCTTATAAAAACTTTACTCGACTTTGAGGTTGAAAAGAAAGAATTAAAGAAAAATATTTTAAAAAATGAAATACAAAAATTCTATTCCGGTTCTAAGAGAGCCTTTTTTATCTTATCAAAACTTAATTTATTAAATAGTTTTGAGATGAATGTGCGAATAGGAAGCAAATCGCTACTAGAAATAATTGATTATGATGAAGCTTCAATCGGAAGAATGGTTTCTTTTATAGAAAAGGAATGGGGAGAGGATTTTTCAGATTTATTTGAAAATGGAAAAAAAGTTAATGCATTAGATAGTATGCAATCATTGTGGGGTTAGTGATAAAAATGATATATGACTTTGAAAATAAGACATTACAAGTAAAAATTGTTTATTATGGTCCAGCGATGTCAGGCAAAACCACGACTATTAAACATTTATTTTCACATTTTAGTAGAGAGAATGAATTAGAATCGATTGATAGCTCAGTTGGGAGAACGCTATTTTTTGATTTTGGAGTTTTAAATTTTCGAGGGGCTGAATGGGGATTAAAATTTTTAATTTATTCTGCTACGGGCCAAGATTTCTATGCTAGTACTCGCCCAGCAACACTTAATGGAGTTGATGGGATAATATTTGTTGTTGATTCTCGAACGATTTGTTTAAAGCATAACCTAAGATCATGGAAAGAATTAAATACTATGCTTGGTTCGGAGTTTTTCAATATACCGATGGTAATATCCATGAATAAATATGATATAAATGATGATATTATTATGAATGAAACCGATTTTAAAGATCATATAGATATCGACGCGTTTAAAAATGTGTCCGTTCAAAAAACAGCGGCTATTAGGGGATACGGGATAATTGAATCATTTAATCAAATGATTAAATTTATTTTTCCTCAATTGACCTTAAATATGAACACAAATTAAATTATTTTTCAATTTTTTGGTACATGTTTTTAGAAATTCGTTTTATATAACCTTGTTTATAAAATTGCTTTAATAAATTCCTTACTTTCCGAACTTCTTGCGCATCGATTCCTAGAGCATCCATTAATTGGAAAATCGAAAATTGGTTAGTTAATTCATTCTTGACGGTATTATAAGTTCCCAATATGTTTCCCTTTTTAACATATATTAAAAGTATTAAGAATAATGTTATAAAATATAAATAAATTTTTAAAATTTGAAAAAGTATATTAAGAAAACTTTAATGGTTTTTATAATCCTCAAAGTAACTATAATTTATCATTCCTACGTTTTAGGTCATCTAATTATACAGTTTTCATTGGATTTTTACAACCTAAGGGAATTCCTCAAATAAAATTATATTACTAATTTAAAAAGCTAAATATATTTTTCTATCTGTCATTTTACCCTATTTAGCAGAAATTATATCAAAACTTAGGGCTCTCTTTCCTAAAACTATCTCCTATAGGTGCTTTTCCATCTCCATATATTTGATATAGCCCGATTCTCCTTGCACATTCACTAAAACTGCGATAAACCTCTCTTTGTTTATCATATAATGCACAAGATTTATATATTATCGGATTCCATGTAGATAATTCATGATCTGGATTGTACCATAACTTTTCTTCCTTTAATATTTGCTTAAAATCTTCTTCTCCAATTACTTCGTTTAAATCCTGTTTATTTAACATTATAACGAGAGGAATTTGTTTAATTAATCTGCACTCTGGAGATTTTCTTCCCCCGTATTGCGAAACTCCAGATAATTTCTGATCATTTAGCTCCTTTTCTTCTACGAATGTGGTAACTTTTTTCAATTCTTTAAGTGATTCAATATTGTCTTCAAAAAAGTGAGTTTGAGAATCAACAACGAATATCACTCCATCAGTTCCTTTAAAAATTCGTTCTCTCAAAGGGGAAAATCGACTTTGTCCGGCTACAGTATATACATGATAAAAAACCTTGTTTTGTTTAGTAGATTGAAAAAATCCTCGATCAAAATATAATGTAGAACCACTAGCCATACAAATTTTTTTTAATTCTGCAACAGGAGTTATATCTTTATCTTGTTCTCTTGTGAGTCTATATAATGTATCTACGATTGTTGTTTTCCCTGATCCTCCCATACCCCAGTAGAGGATTTTAATGTATATCTTATGATCTGGCAGAAATCTAACCATTAAAGCGCCTCTCTTAAATAATATTTTATTAATTAAATAACCTAATATTAGATTTTTAAAATCAAAATAAATCTTTAATAATAAGTTCCTTTAAACTATATCATTTGATATTATTAAATAATAATAGAATTAAACATTTATAACTCTTTTTTAGAAAACTCTGTTCATTAATTAATTGGAAAAGAACTTTTTATTTCTTTCTTTAAGATATTACACGCGAACAATTCGTTATCTAATAACCTTTTTAGAAGCGGTTTGAATAATTTAAAGAGTAGTTGATTTTTTAGGTTTCAATTCCTTTCCTTAGAAGTTGACTAAATAATTTCCCTTCCTAATATGATAATTACACCATATAATCAGTTGATTATACCTCTCTCCATAAAATTGTTCACGTATGATGACATTAATGATATCTGAATACATAATTGGACGATTTTCATTAGTAATTTTCTTTAATTGGTTACATAATTCCTTTAATAGGTCTATATTTTTTCTTGGAATGTTTTCTATAAATTTTACTGTTTCAGAAATTCTTCTCATAAAAGATTAACTCCATTCAAAAAATTCTATATTAAATTATTCATAATCAAAGATCTTTTAAGCTGAATAATATAAAGCCCATTTTTTTTATTTTCAGCTAACCCTCTCTGATAGTGTAGAGATTTTCATTCCATTCATAAGTATTGTAGGTTCTCATATTTGAAACTTTGGTATGGATTATTCAAATAAAAGTTTTTAATATTCGTTACTTCAAACCCTACAAATTTAAGGTGGTTAATTATATTAAATGAAACTTTCAATCATAAAAATTTTAAAGAATTATGTCCAGAATGCAATGGAAATATTATAAATAATAGTTATGAAATGATATGCAAAGAATGTGGATTGGTTTTAGAGAAATTGTTTAAGGAATCTTCCTATATTTTTAACAATAGTGATGTAAAAAGTAATATAAATAAACAATTTGTAGCTTTAGGGAATAGAGCTGATTTTGTAGGAGGATTGGGAACATTTATAGATTATGAGAATTCAAAATACCTTAAGGATAAATTTGGTAAATTACTACCTCCTCAAGAGCAAAAATTATACAGGAGACTTAAGAAAAATTATGCTCAGTTTCTAAGGATTAAAAACCATGAAACAGAATATAGAATTTTTAATATTTTAAATAAGATTGCACTATATCTTAATTTAAATAGAAATATTCGAAACAATGCAGCTTATTACTACAAGAAAATAATAAAAAACGAGGAAAAAATAATAAATAACATTTCATTAATTGCTTTTTGTATTTTTTATGCTGCTAGAAAAGAGCAACATAACGCACCGTTAACGATTAATGAAATTTCTCATGCCTTTCAAAATTTTGGACATCGCGTTAATCCGAGGTTAATTTTAAGAGATGGTATAAAATATAAAAAATTTTTGAATAATTACACAATACCACATAAAAGCGAAGATTATTTAATAAGGTTAATTAATGAAATTAATAACCATAAAGATCTTGAAACACGTATCCGAAGTAAAGGAGTATGTTGGTCAAAAGAACAGTTTGAAAACCATTTAACAAATAAATGCCGAGAGGTGTTAAAAAAATTATCAGTTTGGCATCGTGGAGGTAGAAATCCATTCATTTTAGCAGGAGCAATTATATATTTAGCTGATAAACTTCTAGCAAGAGAATTCAATCAAAAAGCGATTTTAACACAAAAATTAATTTCAGAAGCGACCAACATAGCAGAATACTCGATAAGAGATCATTATGTTAATTTATTAAAACCAATTTTTATGAGCAGAGAAAAGCAATTTTCCTCCAATTGAATTTCTCTATTTTTAAATAACAATTTAAACAAAGTTATTTTATGAAATTAGGATTAAATTCGTAGTAGTATGAGTTTAAATAAATTCTTTGGAGTTGATATCTTGATATGCTCCTCAAAATTAAAGAAAAAATTTGAAAGTCCTAAAATCGTTATTTTATTAAAATTTAATAAATTATTAAAATAATTATCAAAAAATATACTATGATTTAACTATTTGAATGGCTTCCGTAGTGTAGTCCGGTCAATATTATCCTTAAACTTCTTTCGGAAAGACTAAGCATGCGAGGTTCTCACCCTCGTGACCCGGGTTCGAATCCCGGCGGAAGCATTAAGACTAATCCTTATTCATTAATCAATAATTTTTTAAATCCTTTCATAAATATCCAAAAGTTTTTGTAATATATTTAAATAGGGATCGATATTTATCATCGGATTTTCAATTTTTATGATTTCAGATATTTCTTGTATTTTTAAGGAAATAATTTTTTTTAGATTAAAAAAGGTTATATTATCAATTGTTCTATCTAAATCAATATTTTCATTCTTGGATTTGTTGTCTAAATTTATTGATTCATTCAAAACTTTATCATCATCAAATATTACGGGTCTATCACATATTGGACAAAACATTTCACCATTTTTTTTTTTAAAAATAGGATTATTGCATACAGGACATGATAAATTAAGCATTTTATGACCCAATCTCAATAGGTTTGCCATTTTTTTTGTATCTTGTTGAATATTTCTCACATCTCTAAATTTTTATTTTATAATATAGTGAAAAGGAAAATTAGCGAGGTAAAAGATTTATTCTTTTTCTCTTATCTTCAATAAAGTTACTATGTATCCGGAAATCCGATTTCGTAAATGCTTTGAATCAGCTTCAATATATTTATCCAATAATCTCTTATTAGCCTCAAAATCTGTTGTAAAAACATCGGGATACTTATTAATTAACTCTTTTGAAACATTTTTAATTAAAATCGTTCTTACTTTTCCCATAATCTCATCTCAAGTTTTATTTATTAATCTACTTTAAATAGTCATTTCTAAAATAAATTTTTTTTGGATTTTGTATGACTTTTTATAATTTAGTGTGAAAAAAAATATGTGGTTAGAAAAAGTATAATTTTGGTTCTCTTATGTATCGTGTTAGTTTTTTTGTTTTTTCCTCAATTCACATTTGGTTGGCCTTCTTGGGATATAATCTCCCTTCAATCAGATAAAGAGAACTACTATAACTATGAAAATATAGAAATTAATGCGTCGTGGAATTTATATTATGAAGAACAAGATTTTGTTTTCGTGCAAATTCATCTTATGAATGAATCTGAGGAAATTCTTTGGAAGTCACCAAAATATAATAATTCGGGATATAATGAAGATAATTGGATGATTCATATCCCTAATTTGAATATCAAAATCAAAAATGACTCCATTTGTCTGTTTGTTAAATTTTGGATTTCTTTCAATGACCATGTCTCTTCAGGAGATATTTATGATCTTGAATTCCTCACTATAAATATAATAAAAGCAAATGTTACATGTGAGTTAAGTGGATTCAAAAACTCGATAATTTATGGTGAAGAAATTTCCTTACTAGCTAAATTCTATGAAACTAATAATAATTTACTTTTAATTAATAATACAATTAGGTTCAAAATTGAATGGGAGTTAGTAGTTTTATATCAATATGATTTTAAGACAAATAATTCCGGGATTATTAAAACAAATATATCATCTGTCTCTCATTTATCTGTTGGGATGAACAATTTGAAATTTATAATAATAGGTAATGAAATGTATAACAATTGTCAATTTTCTTATAAATTAAGGGTTGAAAAGATACCAATTTCTGGAGAAATCATTAGCGTTAATGGAATTGATAAAAACCAAGGAATAATTGAGGTCCAAAGTCATTTTTATTACAGTTTCAATCATAGTATCATTCCCTTACATAATTCTTTAGTTTCTGCGCAACTATATCAAGGAAATTCACTAAAATATTCGAAATTCTTGAATACAAGCACTTTAGGGAAAACTTTGTTTACATTTTCGCTCGGATCGATTAATCTAGACAATAATAGTACGGAGGTAAATATTACGATTATTTACAATGGTAATGAATATCTACATAGTAAAATAGTTTCAAAAATTATTGATGTGGATGAGTTTATTTATCAAAATGTTTTAGATACAATGGAACTTTTATATTTATCTAGTTTCTTCTCTTCAATTATTGTAATCGGTTTAATGATTACTAAAAAGAGAAGGGGGAGAGATAAAAATTTGGCAGACCTTTATATTAGAATCTAACTTATAAATCATATTAACCGACAAAAAAAAATTGCATGCGATATTTACTGTATTCTTCATAGCACGATAAAGTATTGAATTATAATGGTTAATTTTTTCATATTTAAGTTTATACTTTAAATCATAATAT
>Ga0307426_1000315_pt1 | contig 32716 bp, 29 predicted proteins | sample SalMarWE160340MG_FD_202165 | JGI IMG/M metagenome (GOLD analysis project Ga0307426, IMG submission 202165) | Salt marsh sediment microbial communities from the Plum Island Ecosystem LTER, Massachusetts, United States - WE1603-40 | ecosystem: Environmental > Aquatic > Marine > Intertidal zone >...
CTCGAAAAGAAGATCATCCCCCTCTATTACGAGGTTTCCGGTGATGGCGTACCCCATGGCTGGGTCAAGGTCATGAAGGAATCCATCAAGAGCAATGCGCCGAGGTTCTCAGCAGGGCGGATGGTCAAGGAATATATCGAGAAGTTTTATGCCAAAGCCTTGAAAGAGGCGTAGGAGGGCAGATCAATGGGGGGCATTTTTAAGGCTTACGATATCCGGGGCTCTTATCCCGATGAATTAGACGAGGCGATGGCGAGGAAAATCGGGGCTGCCTTTGTTCGCTTACTCAATGCCCCACGCATTGTTATCGGACGCGATATGCGACTTTCAGCTTCAGCGCTTGCCAAGGCCTTTATTGAAGGAGCCATCTCATCAGGAGCCGCGGTCACCGATATTGGGATGGTTACCACCCCCTTGCTCTATTATGCCATTGCAGCAGGGAGGTTTGACGGTGGAGCCATGGTGACGGCGTCCCATCTCCCTGGCGGGATGAATGGCCTAAAGCTCTGTCGGGAAGAGGCCATACCCTTGAGCGGAGACCACGGGTTGCCAGAGTTGGAACGGTTGGTCCATGAAAAGCCGCCTGTACAGAGAAGCTACACCTCGAAGGGTTCCTGCCAGGAGCTCAATATGTCAGAGAAATATATCGAAAAACTCAGTAGCTTCGTCCACAACCCAAAGCCGATAGCAATTGTGGTTGATGCAGGCAATGGCATGGCCGGACCGGAGGTAGTTGCCCTCTTCAAGCAAATTCCTGTGTGGACACTGATACCCCTGTATATGGAGCCTGATGGGAGCTTCCCTCATCACATTGCCAATCCCCTTTTGCCTGCTGCCACCCGTGATTTGCAGGCCATGGTCATTCGGGAAAAAGCAGATGTCGGTGTAGCTTTTGACGGAGATGCTGATCGTTGCGGCTTTATCGATGCAAAAGGTGAGAGAATTCCTGAGGACCTGGTAACTGCCCTCATTGCCGAGTTCCTCCTGGCAAAGGAGCCAGGGGCAACAATCCTTTACGATCTGCGTTCAAGCCGCATTGTCCCTGAGACCATTACCCGTCTGGGGGGCAAGGCGGTACGTACTCGGGTAGGTCATGCCTTTATCAAGGCCACCATGAGAAAAGTCAAAGCCCTGTTTGCCGGCGAGCTTTCCGGGCATTATTACTACCGAGACATGGGATTTACCGACAATGCCCTCTTTACCATGATTCAGATGTTAAACTTTTTCTCCTTAAAAAATATGCCGCTCTCGGACTTAATTCGTCCTCTCCAAACATATTACGCAACGGGGGAGATCAATATCCAGGTTAAGGATAAAGAAGCCGTTTTCGCTGCCCTCGAGGCTACATATAGAGATGCCCAAAAAGATCATCTCGATGGATTATCAATAGAATATGATACCTGGTGGTTTAATCTCAGGGCATCCAATACAGAACCCCTCATGCGTCTTAATCTGGAAGCGAACGACTCAACAACTGAAGAAGAAAAGAAACAAGAAATTCTCAAGGTTATTAGTGAGGCCGACCCTTCGATGAAGGTCGAGTCCTAGATGTGCAGCCACCGGAAGATTTTTTAAAAAGACGAGGCTACCTAGGGAACGGACTTTGATCTTTACGAGATGAGTTATGTATATGTAATGTGCCAAAAAAAGGCGATGTCCCTGCTGCCCACAGAGCTTATTTCATCAGCACAAGCAATACTTGAGTCCCAAAAGTAGACACAGGTAGTTTCAAGTGAAATCCTTGTGGTAACCGTAGGGTACCTTGCACAGGGTTTTGATAACATAGGAAACATTGTGCGATACATAACTTTTCACGTTGCAATTATCTTTGTATTTGCTATGATTTTTGTTGGGATTTAAATTTCTACTATACGAATGTTCCATTAAATCCCGTTTTTATACTCAATATAAGTGTAGTAAGGGCTATTTGGGGTTAGCCTAAAAGAGATGTAGCCCACATGTCTCATTGAAGGAGGAAATCATGGATGAAGTCAAGCGTATTCTTGTGGTAAGCAGATCAACCCAATATTGCCACAAAGCCATTCACTATGGGGTTTCCATCGCAAAACAGTATGGGGCTCAACTGTATATTATTCATGTAGTTCATGATCCTTTCAATCCGGAAAGATGGAACCTACCATTCTCGTATCTGCGATTACTGCAAGAAGAATATAGAAAGATGCAGCAGCAGGTAAAAAAAGAGCTGGATAAGATGATAGCTTTAGAGAAGGCGCAAGGCATACTTATAAAAGAATTTCTTAGGGAGGGAGACCCAGCAGAAGAAATTTTAAAAATTGCGAAAGATGAAAAGATAGACCTCATCGTTATGCTTGCCCACGAGGAGGGTCGTCTGGAGCACCTGTTTCTCGGTCGCGATAACGACAAGATTATACGAAAGATGCCCTGTTCAATTTTATTTGTTAAGCATGAATTGTTTTGATCAAGTGGTCACGCTATAACTTACAGGTTAAGGGGGATAGTATTGTATTGCGACAAAAATAGTCAGCTCTAGGAGCACCTGGAACTCATTCTCAATACCAAACGAATTTGGAAGTCCAAGGATTTGGTAGCATTTTACTAATTTACTTTGAGATTTCATGACTGCTTAATTTTAAAACCAAAAAGTTGTTGAACAAGCCAGTTATTACATGGGAGGTAAGGCTAAGATGGATCAAAAGATTATCAGCACCGAAGGGGCAAAAAAGGCCTCTATACAAGAGCTGTTTCAAAGGCTCTCATCGAGCGAGAAGGGGTTTTCGGCTTCAGACGTAAAAAAGCGGCTGGAAGAGTACGGTTATAACGAGATTGCCGAAAAGAAGGTCAACCCAATTCTCAAATTATTGAGCTACTTCTGGGGACCGATACCCTGGATGATCGAGGCCGCAGCCATCTTATCGGCAATCGTGCGTCACTGGGAGGATTTCGGGATCATTTTTGCCCTGCTGGTTTTAAACGCCGTCGTTGGCTTCTGGGAGGAGCACAAGGCGGATAACGCTATTGAATTGCTGAAACAGCGGTTGGCACCGAAGGCCAGGGTACTGCGAGATGGCACATGGATTGAGGTGGATGCCCGGGAACTGGTGCCGGGTGATGTGGTGCGTGTGCGTCTGGGTGTTATAGTACCGGCCGATATTAAGCTCTTTGAGGGTGATTATTTGCTGACCGATGAGTCGGCCTTGACCGGAGAGTCGCTCCCCGTGGAAAAGCATCCTTCGGATGTTGCGTACGCCGGCTCCATTGTCCGCCAGGGAGAGATGAACGGGCTGGTAGTCACGACGGGGATGAGCACCTATTTTGGCAAGACCGCCACGCTCGTGGAAGAAGCCAAGACCCAGAGCCATTTTCAAAAGGCGGTCATCAAGATCGGCGATTACTTGATTTTTCTTGCCCTCGCGCTGGTGGCAATTATCTTCCTTGTAGCCCTGTTCCGTCACGAAAGCATGGTGGAGACCCTCCAGTTTGCCTTGATTCTGACGGTTGCCGCCATACCGGCTGCACTTCCGGCGGTCCTCTCGGTCACCATGGCCGTTGGGGCGATGGCACTGGCGAAAAAAGAAGCTATTGTGAGCAAACTGGTCGCTATTGAGGAGATGGCAGGAATGGATGTCTTGTGCGCGGATAAGACCGGAACCATCACCCAAAATAAGATCTCCGTCGGTGCAGTGATGCCCTTTGAGGGATTTCAAGAGAGCGAGGTCTTGCTCCTTGCAACCCTGGCGTCAAGGGAGGAAAACCAGGATCCTATTGATGATGCTATTATCGCCAAGGTCAAGAAGGAAGATGAACTGAGTGGTAAACTTGGTAACTACAAAGTTTCTGAATTTACGCCCTTTGATCCGAACTCCAAGCGGGCCATAGCCACCGTTGAGGATGCCGCTGGCAACCGCTTCAAAGCAGCCAAGGGGGCGCCGCAAGCCATTCTTGCGCTCGTTGCCGACCAAGATGCCTTGGGTAAAAAAGTTGAAGAGTTGGTCAATTCCTTTGCCTCCGAGGGATACCGGCCCCTCGGCGTAGCCAGGACGGACGGAGATGAGAACTGGCAGTATATTGGCTTGATCGGGCTTTACGACCCTCCCCGCGAGGATTCGGCAGAGACCATCAAGACAGCTCAATCCATGGAGGTAAAGGTCAAGATGGTCACCGGTGATCATGCCGCCATTGCCAAGGAGATCGCACACCAGGTAAGCTTGGGCACGAATATCTTGTCGGCCTCTTCTTTTTTGGAAAAACCTGACAAAGAGGCACAGCGCATCGTCGAAGAGGCTGATGGCTTTGCCCAGGTCTTTCCCGAGCATAAGTACCACATCGTCGAACTGCTCCAAGACAAGGGGCATATCGTCGGGATGACGGGAGATGGCGTCAATGATGCCCCCGCCCTGAAAAAGGCCGATGCCGGAATTGCCGTTACCGGCGCAACGGACGCGGCCAAATCAGCAGCCGACATCGTGCTCACCAGGCCGGGGCTTTCCGTCATTATCGACGCCATCAAGGAAAGCCGCAAGATATTCCAGCGTATGAACAGCTATGCTACGTACCGCATTGCCGAGACGATCCGCGTGTTATTATTCATAACCCTCTCCATATTGATCTTTAACTTCTACCCAGTAACTGCAATCATGATCGTCTTATTGGCGGTGCTCAACGACGGTGCGATCTTGTCCATCGCCTATGACCGCACCCGTTACTCTAACGCGCCTGAGGCCTGGAATATGAAAGCGGTGTTAGGTGTGGCCACCGCCTTGGGTTTTGCCGGCGTGCTGGCATCATTCAGCCTCTTTTATTTGGGTGAGAGCGTCTTCCATATAAACAGGGAGATGATCCAATCCCTGATGTACCTGAAGCTGTCGGTTGCCGGCCACCTAACCATCTTCGTCACCCGCACCCGGGGGCCCTTCTGGTCTTTTAAACCCGCACCGATTTTGTTCGGAGCGGTGGTGACCACGCAGTGTATCGCGACGTTGATCGCCGTGTATGGGCTCTTTATGGCCCCGATCGGTTGGGTGTGGGCGCTCTTTGTCTGGGGCTACGCCATAGCGTGGTTCCTGTTGAATGACCGGGTAAAACTCGCTGCATATCGGATCTTTGATCCTCAACATCCCGGTTTCTTGGCCAAGACAGTCAAGGGATAAAACACAGAGACCATCGCATTGAATTGAAATGGGCAATAATAAATCCTTAGGATACTGGTCCGTCGTCGCCATTGGTATCGGGGGCATGGTGGGGGGCGGCATCTTTGCCGTGCTGGGTTTGGCTGTCCAGCTTGCGCGTGGTGGCACTCCCATCGCGTTCGCCCTGGCAGGGATGGTGGCTTTGATTACATCCTATTCATATGCCCGATTATCGGTGACCTATCCAAGCCAGGGAGGGACGGTTGAATTCTTGAATCAGGCATTTGGACCGGGGGTGTTCACCGGAGGACTTAACGTGTTGCTCTGGTTGAGTTACGTTGTGATGCTCTCCCTGTATGCGTACGCCTTTGGTAGTTATGGGGCCAGTTTCTTCCCCCTATCCACCCAGCTGATTTGGAAACACATATTCATCAGTGGTGCTGTTATCTTCCTAGCCGCTCTCAATATTTTTGGTTCCAAGGCCGTCGGTAAGTCTGAGGAATTGATCGTCGGATTCAAAGTCGCAATTTTGCTGCTTTTCGTTGGAGCAGGGTTATGGAGTGTTAAGGTTCAGCAACTCGCCCCCGCAACGTGGACCAGCCCCATTCAATTGCTCGCAGGGGGAATGATTATTTTTTTGGCCTATGAGGGGTTTGAGCTCATTGCCAACACGGCCGGGGATGTAAGAAATCCTATAAAGACACTACCCCGCGCCTATTATTCTGCAGTCGGCTTTGTCATCGCACTGTATATTTTGGTTTCCGCAGTGACCGTGGGAAATCTCCCCACAAGTGAGATTATAGGGGCCAAGGATTACGCACTTGCCGTAGCTGCCCGCCCTTTTCTGGGAGGTGTCGGCTTTACCTTAATTGCGATTGCGGCGCTTTTGTCAACAGGGTCTGCGATCAATGCCACTTTCTATGGGGCTTCCCGTATCAGCTATATTATCGCCAAAGATGGAGAACTGCCGGAAATGCTGGAAAGAAAGATTTGGAATCGTCCTGTCGAAGGGTTGCTTATTACTTCTGGACTTACTTTGTTGGTAGCAAACCTGTTCGATCTCACGAGCATTTCCATGATGGGGAGCGCTGGTTTTTTGCTCATCTTTGCCGCGGTGAATGGTGCTAATGTTCGGCTTAATGAAAAAACTGATAGTCATCGATGGACACCCATTATAGGCGTTATCGTCTGTTTGGGTGCCCTGGGTGCCTTAATCTGGCAGAGGGCAACCACATCACCAAAAGAACTAGGAGTACTGGGAGTTATGGTTGGGTTGGCTTTCACAATTGAGATAGTTTACCGAGTGGTTACGGGGAGGGAAATCCGACCTTTGCTTGAACGGGATATTGAATCATAATTGAGATATGGCCTTGCATCCCTAAGCGGTATGTTTTATATTCTTCTCATATTTTTGGTCCATTATCAAAAAGTGCCCTGACAGAGACGTTCTAATAAGGTGAGAAGATGAGAAAAAAGATGCCTTACAAAACATTCTTCAGAACATCAAGTTTGCTCACGGATTTTTCCCCTCGCATGGGAGCCTGGTTGCTTAATACAATGATTACAGGCTTGTTAGGTAACCAATTTTTAATTAACATAGGACTGCAAAAAGATATCTATCGATTAAAACAGATAAAAGAATTTCGCAGGATCTTAGTCATAGGAGACCTGAATATCGGAGATGCGATCAACTTACAGGCAAGCATATCCGCTTTGCGTGATTTTTTCCCTGATGCCGAAATCGATTATATGATTAACCGCGCTGCGGCGAACTTAATCGAAGGCAACCCTGAAATTTCAACTCTGTGGCCGGTTTTTACGGGCCCGCCTTTGCCAAATAAAAATGATTCTAGAAGTATTGAACGCATTGTTGCAAAATACCACTACGATGTGATTTTTAATTTTTGCCCCTTCTTCAAAGAAAATGGACTTTTCCCTCAAGGACAAAAAGTGATAAACTATGTAGCCCTGGCTTCAATACTGATGCGGAATGAAAAGGACTCAACAGGCAAAAATCATGTTGTTCACCAAGTCCATCAATTTATTCATAAATTGTTTTCGGGTCGCATGATACCCAAAAGAAAAAAGCCTTTTAGAGGTATAACCCTCACCCTCTCGGATAGCACAATTGAACAGGCCCGGCATTTTTTAAAAAGTAACAATCTTTTCAACGGTGATCCGTTGATTTTCTATAATCCGGACGCATCTTCCCCCTTCACCCGTGTCCCCTTAGAGCCACAAGTTTCTATACTAACAAAGCTGGCGCAATTACCATATAAGATTTTATTGGGAGCTGGTCACACAACGAAGGATATTGAACGCAGTCTTGTCGATCCATTATCGCTACCCCAACGGAAGAAAATAACCATTATTCCGCCTTCCATGCCGTTGGATAGTTATGCGGCCTTGATAGATTTTTCCGATCTATTTATCACGGGGGATACGGGCCCTTTGCACATCGCCGGAGCGCATAAGGTTGCCAGATCAAAAACGTATACATTCAGGAATAAGACGGCCATTTTCTCAATTTTTGGAGCAACTCCGGCCCGTATTTATGGTTACGATTCTGAGCTCTCTGATTTTTTCCCGGCTAATCAAGAAGCGCCTTCACACGTCTATATTTCGGAGAGTCCATGTCGCAATGTCACCTGTATTAACAAAATGGCAAAAACGTGCAAAGCTGTGCATTGCTTTCAGTTTATAGACACCGAAAAAATTCTGTCTGATATATGTTCTTATTTAAGCGTTGTCAAAAACGGTTCACCTGAAGAATTGGAGACAGTCAACATTCTCTCACGATGATACCTTAAAGATAACCGGAAAAACAAGTGAAGACATTTTTACTATTGCTGCTGGTATACATTATGGGTTTCTTCACCGCCATTCCTATTGGGGCAACCCAGATCGAGATTGCCAAACGCTCCCTGAACAATCACTTTCGGGCTGCTTTGATGGTAGTGCTTGGTTCTGTTTCCTCTGATGTCATGTATGGGTTTGTCGCTTTATTTGGGATAGCGCCTTTTTTTGATAATCGCACTATAGTCGCTATCTTTGAGCTCATTGGTACCGTAATCCTCTGGATCTTGGCCTTTTTCACATTGAGACAAAGCGCTCAACCGCATCTCCTGGATCTTAACCGTTCTTTGCTGAAAAGCAGACGGCTATCTTTTGTGATGGGTTTCTCGCTTGCGATAACCAACCCCATGATGATTTTTTGGTGGCTCATTGGCGTTCAAATTGTGAGACATTTAAAACTCGTGGATACACTTACGCCGGCCATTTCCCTCTTATTTCTCTTTTTTGGGGGCCTGGGGCTCGCTACGTATTTAACAACGTTAGCCACGGTTTTGCATTGGGCCAAAAAATTTATCTCCAATAAAGCGATGCAAAAGGTCTATTTAGTACTAGGGGTTGTGCTTGTCCTGTTATCTATTTATTTTCTTATTAGTTCCTTAAAAGGCTTAGTTGGTTAGTTGTTTAAAGGGTTTCGGTCCGACCGCCGGACGCAAAAAGACGATGGCTGCCCATAAGAACGTCAAACCCGCAGAGCCACAACCTGAGAGGACGCGCGCACTGGCGCTCGGTGCCCTCGGCGTTGTTTTTGGGGACATCGGGACCAGCCCCCTCTATGCCCTTCGGCAATGCTTCTCTCCGGATTATGGCATCATGATCAGCCCCGAAAACGTCCTCGGTATCCTCTCGCTGATTTTCTGGGCGCTTATGATCATCATTTCCTTCAAGTACGTGGTGTTTGTCATGCGCGCGGACAACCACGGAGAAGGCGGCATCCTCGCATTGCTCGCACTTGTCGTTGGCAAGAAAAGTAACAGGAACAGGGTGCGGTACCGTCGCGTTCTGCTCGGTATCGGTATCTTTGGAGCAGCCCTCCTCTATGGCGACGGCATGATCACCCCTGCCATCTCAGTCCTCAGTGCAGTCGAAGGGATCAAGGTCGCTACACCCCTCTTTAACCATTATGTGATTCCCCTTACCATCGCGATCCTCTGTGCCTTGTTCCTCTTTCAACGGCGAGGGACGGGAGCCGTGGGGGCGGTATTCGGGCCCCTCATGCTCCTCTGGTTCGGTACCCTCGCCGTTCTTGGCTCACGGTGGATCGTGGTCGTTCCAGAAGTCCTCACGTCCATTAACCCATTATATGCGATGGATTTTTTCATGAGGAACCGGTTGACCGGCCTTTTCATGCTCGGCGCGGTCTTCCTCGTGGTAACGGGTGGAGAGGCGCTCTATGCTGACATGGGACATTTTGGCAAAAAGCCCATCAGGATGGGGTGGTTCGCTGTGGTGCTGCCAGCGCTACTCATCAATTATTTCGGTCAGGGGGCCCTGTTGCTCAGCAGGCCTGAGGCCTTGGCAAGTCCCTTCTATTATCTCGCGCCTCCCTGGGGGTTTTATCCCCTCGTATGCCTTGCAACAGCAGCAACGGTTATCGCCTCGCAGGCGGTGATTTCCGGTGCGTATTCGCTGACCCGCCAAGCCATGCAGCTCGGTTATGTACCTCGGCTTGAAATACGCCACTCTTCCCCCGAAGAGATCGGACAGGTCTACGTGCCCTGGGTGAACTGGGTCCTCTTGGCCGGAACGGTTGGGTTGGTAGTGGGTTTCGGTTCTTCAGCCAACCTGGCGGGTGCTTACGGAGTCGCTGTGGTGACAACAATGATTTTGACTACCATCTTGGCGTTCGCCTGTATGCGTCTATGCTGGGGTTGGAGCATGCTGAAGGCCGCGCCCCTGGCAGCGTGCCTCCTCCTCGTCGATCTCGCCTTTTTTGCGGCCAACATACCGAAGATCGGGCAAGGGGCCTGGGTCCCTCTTGCCATTGCTGCTATTGTTTATGTCTTATTCACCACATGGAAACGAGGCAGGACCCTTCTCAGGGAGCGGTTTCGCAAGGAACAAATATCGGTTGAAGTATTGTTGAAAGATTTAGCGGAACATCCACCGATTCGGACACCGGGGACTGCGGTCTTTCTGGATAGTAATCCTTCTGGCATCCCCCGCACCCTGGTTCACAATTTAAAACACAATAAGGTTCTACACGAACGCGTTATACTGTTAACGATCCTCAGCGAGGAAGTACCAAGAATTCCGTGGCCCGAGAAGCTTGAAATCCACGAGCTCGCACCGGACTTCTTCAGGATTATGGCGCACTACGGATTCATGGAGGAGCCCAACGTTCCGGCGATCCTCCGTTATGCAGAACGAGATGGGATGGAGTACAAGCCAATGGAGACGACATTCTTTTTAGGTCGCGAGACGTTGGTACTGAGTCGTTCGCGAGGGATGAACTACTGGCGGAAGTTACTATTTGCTCTTCTATCGAGGAACGCACAACAGGCAACTCTACACTTCGGTATACCACCGAACCGAGCGATTGAAATTGGTGCACAGGTTGAGATGTGAATATATGATTTGACGTTTATTATTAAAGGGTAATTTTTAAGATTTCATAGTAGTTACTTTATGAAGCAGATTTTCGACTAAAGACGAAAGGAACATAACAACACTGAGAACGACCTTCCAAGGAACACAATGATTTTACCCTCCCAGATGTCTGGTGATCCATGGCTCCATTAGAGACCCTTCTGAAAACATACGGTTATTGGGCTGTTTTAATAGGCACCTTTGCCGAAGGTGAGACCGTTTTGGTGTTGGGAGGTTTCGCCGCACACCGTGGATACTTGGCCTTGCCCTGGGTGATCCTGGCCGCGTTTGTTGGAAGCCTCATGGGGGACCAGCTATTCTTTTATCTGGGCCGCAAGCATAGCCAGTGGGTCCTAGCGAGGCGTCCTTCGTGGAAAGCCCGCGTTGATAGGGCTCATCAGCTCCTGGAACGATACCGAACCCTGATAATCCTTGGATTCCGGTTTATGTACGGGTTGCGTACGATAATACCTTTTTTTCTTGGTATGAGTTCGGTGTCGACAAGGAAATTCATTGTTTTGGATGTTATCGCCGCCTTTGTGTGGGCTGTGGCTGTTGGGACAGGAGGGTACCTCTTTGGCAATATTCTGGAAATTATACTGGGCGACATCAAGCACTATGAACTTCCCATTCTCGGGGCAATAGCTCTCATTGGCGTGTCGCTGTGGGCTTTGCACCGTTATCATTATTATAGAAAAATGAGCGGTGATCGCCCCGAGCCAAGCAAACGGCCAGGATGCCCTTAGACATCGCGTCCTCGTGGAGTCTTAAGGGCGAGCCCTTCCATCAACTCCGTTTGGATCTCCTGGATCTCCAAAAGCCGCTGCCACTGATGCGTAAGGAGGTGGTCCATTTTTTCGTGCAGATTGCGAATCTCTAATTCCGCCTTGAGGTTTACCAGATAATCGTGTTGGGCGCTCAGGCGATCCTTGGACTCCTGGCGGTTTTGGCTCATCATAATGATGGGCGCTTGAATAGCAGCGAGACTAGAGAGGACCAAGTTGAGGAGGATGAAGGGGTAGGGATCAAATGGTTTCAAAATGAGTACGATGGAGTTGATGGCGATCCATACCAGGAGCACGGCACCAAAGATGGTGATGAAACGCCAGCTTCCACCGAATTCGGCAATTCTGTCCGCCAGGCGTTGTCCGAGCGTCAACTGTCCCTCAAATTCGACATTGACGTTTTTGGACAACAGTTCTTCCTCTCTGAGGCTCTTCATGACCTGTTCTTCTAATGCCGAAAGATCGCCCTTATCCGCTGCGAGAACGTCTTTGACATACTCCGTTCGGAAATAATTCAGGTCATCGAGACAGATGAAGCCATCAGAGGACCAGTCGGGATGTTGTTTCCGAATTATCTCAACGATGGAGTCACGGACCAACGCCCCTGGGAATACCTCGCTCAATGCCTTTCTTTTTTTGCAGATCTGGCAAATTGTTGTCTTTTCTGATTTTTTTGCCATCTTATCCTCCCTATCAATGTACTCTATTTCCAATAAGCATATATAACCTGATGATATAAGCTACCCTATTGCTAGAGTATCAAAAGCGCTTTGGGTGTCAAAGCAAAATTATGGAGTATGACCAGAAGCTTCAAGGAATATTTCGTTTATTCCCCGAGTCTAATAGTGTGATGTATTATGCACTTTTCAAAACGGTTGAATATGTTACAATATCAACCTGTTAGCCAAGGAGCGCGATATGACAAAAAAGGCATTTTTAATCCTGGGGTTGGCCCTCTTTCTTTTTGCCGGTCCCAGCACGGACGCCGTGGCCCAAGATGCCCGGTCCATCGTGCAGGCCAGTTTCGATCACTGGCGGGGCAAGGCCTCCGTCGCTACGGTGGCAATGATCATTCATCGCCCGGATTGGGAGCGACCCATGACCATCAAGGCCTGGACCAAGGGGGAGTCAGACAGCATCGTTATTGTCACAGCCCCTGCCAAGGACAAGGGCAACGGCACCCTCAAGCGGGGCAGGGAGATGTGGATGTATAACCCCAAGGTAAACCGGGTGATCAAGGTCCCGCCTTCTATGATGTCCCAGGCCTGGATGGGCTCGGACTTTTCCAATGACGATCTGGCCAAGTCCGACAGCATTCTCGATGATTACACCCATACCCTTATCGGCACCGAGACCCATGAAGGGAAAAAGGTATACGTGATCAAGTCGATGCCGAAACCAACTGCGCCGGTAGTGTGGGGGATGCAGCAACTCAAGGTCAGGGAAGATCATATTCTGCTGCAGGAGGAGTTCTACGATGAGGATCTCGAGCTGGTCAAGGCCATGACCGGATCTCAGATTCAGATGATGGGTGGCAGGCTCTTCCCCAAGGTGTGGAGGATGCAGAAGGCCGGTGTCGAGGATGAATATACCGAGTTGATCTACGAAGAGCTCGAATTTAGAGATGACCTGCCCGACAACCTCTTTACCCTCACCAATTTGAGGAACCCCAGACGATAGCGGCCATGTCCATCGACCTTAAAATGGCATGGCGGAACATCTGGCGACATCCTCGGCGGGCCATCTTGACTATGGCCGCCATCGCCTTTGCCACCCTGCTGCTGATCTTTATGTTGTCGTGGCAGTTCGGCTCCTATGACACCATGATCAACGCAGCGGTCAAGGTCCATACCGGGCACCTGCAAGTACAAGCCGAGGGATACAATGAGCAGCGTGCAATGCGGCTCGTGGTGCCTGATCCGGCCGCGGTCAGTCGCATCCTGGATGAGACTCCAGGGGTGGCCTCCTATGCCGCTCGCGCCTCCGCGTTCTCCCTGGTTTCTTCCAAGGAACGGACCTACGGCGTCGCCGTTATGGGGATCGACCCGGAGAGGGAGGCAGAGGTGACCACCCTCAAACAGTTGATCCGTCAGGGGAGCTATCTTTCAGAAAGAGACGCTGATCATGCCTTGGTAGGAGAGCTCCTGGCCAAGAATTTGCGCGTGGGCGTGGGTGATGAGTTGGTCCTCCTAGGGCAGGGGCGCGACGGCTCCATTGCGGCCACCGTGGTTCGGGTCAAGGGGATCTTCAGCTACGGCCAGGACGAATTCGACCGCAATGTTATCTATCTACCCCTCCCCTATTTTCAAGAGGTTTACAGCATGAGAGGGGCAGTCCACGAGGTGGCAGTCCTCTGCATCTCCCGCGAGGCAGTGCCGCGCATAAAGCAGGCCGTTGCAACCGGCATCAACAAGATAGATACAAAGAGCACACTGGTGGTCTTGGATTGGATGGAACTCATGCCCGGCCTGATCCAGAGCATTCAGATAGACCTGGTCAGCGGGCTCATCATGTACGTAATCTTGATCATTGTGGTGGCCTTCAGTATCTTAAACACCTTCCTCATGGTCATCTTTGAGCGGACGAGGGAGTTCGGTGTCTTTATGGCGATGGGCACGACGCCGGGGCGGTTGACCAGGCTGCTTTTGCTTGAGTCGACAACCCTGACCATGTTGGGCACCGTCATCGGTATCATTGCCGGAAGCTTGGTGACCTGGTATTTTCAGATACATGGCATCATTATCTCCGGCACATCAGAGATGATGCGTCAATATGGGTTGCCAGAGCGGATATATCCCCAACTCTCGGCCCTCTCCATCGCCGTCGGGGCGGGTCTGGTGCTGGTCATCACCTTGGTGGCTGCCCTGTATCCGGCCCTGAAGGTGCGGCGCCTGCAACCTGTGGAGGCGATGAGGGCGGTATAGAGAATAAAAGTTATCAGTAATCAGTGATCAATGATCAGTAATCGGTGGTCAGTAATCAGTGATGGGTAATTAGGTCAACAGTCAATTCTTAATAGTATTAAGAGGTATTACTCCATGTTTTTCCAATTAGGATGGCGCAACATTTGGCGGAATCGCCGCCGGACCCTGGTCATCTTGACCGCGGTCATCATCGGGGTCTGGAGCATGATCTTCTTGGGCGCCCTGATGCGGGGAATGGCCGACCAGTTTGTAAGCAACGGCATCAAAACCCTCACTGGACATATCCAGGTGCACCACCCGGGCTACCGAGACGACCCGGTCGTGGAAAACAGCATGCCCGATCCCTCAGTGGTAGAGGCCGCTCTCACCAAACGCCTGCCACCTGACGCCCAGTGGGCCCACAGGGTGAAGGTCGACGCCGTCGTGAGCAATGCCCGCCACTCAACCGGTGTCACCATGGTGGGCATTGACCCCCCCCGAGAGGCGGCCATCTCGTTCATCGGGGGTGCAATCACCGAGGGGCGTTATCTGGAGGATGACGACCCCTACGGCATTATGGTGGGCCAGGCCCTGGCGGACAAATTCGAGACCAAATTGGAACGCAAGCTAGTCCTTATGACCCAAGATACCGAGGGGGAGATAGCCTCCCGGGCCTTCCGCATCATCGGGATCTACCGGGCCGAGATAGAGGCAACCGAGAAGCAATTTGTTTTTGTCACCATGTCCGCGGCGCAGGAGATGCTGAAGTTACACAACGGCATCTCCGAGATTGCCATCCTCTTGCCCGTTCATGAAGCAGCGGACAAGGTGGCCGGCGCCCTGCGAACGGAGCTCCCCGCAGCCGAGTATGAAGTCAATACCTGGCAGGAGATCCTCCCCATGGTCACCGCCATCTTAAAGATATATGACTTTTTTATCTATATTTGGTTTTTGGTGGTCTTTATCGCTATGGGATTCGGCATCGTGAATACGGCGCTGATGGCCGTGTTTGAGCGGATCAGGGAGTTCGGGTTACTCAAGGCCCTCGGTATGAAGCCACGGTGGATCATTCAGGAGGTCATCATCGAATCGATTTATCTCCTCATCCTCGGTATAATCATCGGCAACGCGGCGGGCTTTTTGAGTGTCCTCGCCCTCTCCGCGAACGGCATCGACCTCTCTGCGCTCGCCGCCGGTACGGAATATTGGGGGATGTCCCGGGTGATCTACCCCGCCATCCTGGGTCAAGACGTCATCGTGGCCAACCTGGTGGTGTTCATCCTGGGATTGGTGGTAAGCTTGTATCCGGCCGTAAAGGCGGCTCGGTTCACCCCGGTCGAGGCCCTGGCACATACATGATCTGACAGCTCGTCGCTCACTGAAGGAGATACGTTATGGACATCGTGAAATGCACCAAGGTCAAAAAGACCTACCGACAAAACACGGTGGCAGTCAAGGCACTCGACGGCGTAAGCCTCTCCATCAAAAAAGGAGGATTTATCGCCATAGCCGGACCTTCAGGTTCTGGGAAGACCACCCTGTTGAATATCATCGGCGGGCTCGACTCTGCTGATTCCGGACGCGTGGTGGTGGATGGAAATGTTTTGACCGACATGACTCAATCGGAACTGGCCAAATTACGGCTGCGTAAGGTCGGATTCGTATTCCAGGCCTATAACCTCATTCCGGTCCTGTCGGCGCAAGAAAACGTCGAGTTCGTCATGCTCCTGCAGGGGATGTCCCCTGCTGAGCGCAGGGCACGGGCCCGGGGCATCCTGGATGATGTGGGGCTTGGAGGGATGTACGATAGGCGCCCTGCCGAGCTCTCCGGCGGGCAACAGCAGCGGGTGGCTGTGGCCCGGTCTATAGTATCCGATCCATCCATTGTTCTGGCGGACGAGCCTACTGCCAATCTCGATTCCAAGACCGGCGCCAGTCTTCTTGAGATCATGGAGGAGATGAATGAGAAAAAACAGGTCACCTTCATCTTTTCCACCCACGACAAGATGGTCATGGACTTTGCCCACCGGCTTATCTATCTCAGAGACGGCCGTGTTGTGGAGGATCAAACCAGGAAACGGTGAAGTGAAACAGTCAGTTTTCTGCACAGTAAAAGAGGAGAAGCCCCTACGACTTTTAAAAAGACCTTCATAATTATTGGATTACTGCTCGCAGGGATTTCTCTTTTTACCACGGTGCCGCATCATTCATGGGCATCATCTGATGATCTCCATCAATCCGCAACTACTGCTTCCGACAGTCAGACAGAACCCTGGTACAAGAAGATCGAGTGGGAGTGGGGCGGGCACGTCAAGGTGCGAGGAGGCATCTCATGGGCCGACGAGGAGTCGTTCTTCCAGCCTGTGGGTACCGGTCCGTTCTATGATGGCTATGCCGAGGCCCGGCTCACGGGTAAGCTCTACCTCGGGAAGTGGGGGTATTTCGAGGCCCATCATGAGACCATTCTTTCAGGGGGGGATACGCGGCGCACGCTGAATGAGTTGCAGCGCCTCTATCCCTCTCTCTTCACCACGGGCCTCATGATCCCTGGTCCCCTGAATGACGATCGCCGCCTCATGAACTTGACCTGGACCATCCATGAAGACGACCAGTCTATCCTCTACAATCGGTTTGACAGGCTCTCCCTGACCCTCCTGCCGAAGTGGGGTGCCGTCACCATCGGCCGGCAGGCGGTGACGTGGGGCAACGGCCTGATCTTTAACCCCATGGACCTCTTTAACCCCTTTGCGCCCACGGACATTGAGCGGGATTATAAGATCGGCGATGACCTCGTGTCAGCCCAGGTCTCCGCAGGCACAATCGGCAACTTCCACTTCCTGTACGTCCCGCGGAGGGACCCGATGAGGGGCACGGTGCAATGGAACCATTCCTCGCTGGCCGGTAAGTTTCATGTGGCCTGGGGCACGACAGAGTTTGACATCATGGCTGCGAAGCACTATGAAGATGCGGTCTTCGGCATCGGCAGCACCGGGTACCTGGGGGGCGCGGCCTGGAGAATAGATGGTATATGGACGATCCTGAATAATACAAAGGGCAAGGACTACTATTTCTCCCTCGTGGCCAATATGGATTACTCCTGGGCCTGGTTTGGCAAGAACTTCTACGGGTTTGTGGAGTTCTTCTACAGCGGCATAGGCGAAGATAACTATACCGAGGCATTATTCGATCAGGATATTCTCGAACGCATGGCCCGGGGAGAGCTGTTTACCTTAGGAAAAACATATCTCAGCGGTCACCTCAGGGTGGAGCTGCATCCCCTGTTCAATTGCTACCTGACGGTGATCAATAACCTGGCTGATCCCTCAGGGGTGGTTCAACCTCGGGCTGTCTGGGATGTGTTGCAGGATGTCCAGGTCACCGTGGGGGCCAATATCTACTATGGCCGCGAGGGTAGCGAATACGGCGGGTTCAGGATTCCTTTTACCCCCTTCGTGGCGAGGGGGAATGACAGCGCCTTCCTCTGGGTGACCTACTATTTTTGAAGCGTTTCCCTATTTTACGCAGATTCCCTCAGTCAGATTGAAGCGAGCCGACTATTTTTCAGATCGCCCTGGGAATTTTTTATAGATATAAACCCGCCGGTCCTTCCGTAGCACTTCTGCTCGTTGATTAATGTGATTAAAACGGTGCTTCAACTCATAAAAGCCGTGCCACCAGGCATAATCAGGTGCCATCATGGCGGCACCCATCCGAGCCCTGCGCCCTTCATGGTGCCAGAACTCATAAAATTCCCATTCGAGCTCTTCATCAAAATAGCTTTGATTTGAAAGAAGGCCGGACTTGTAGAGGGAATCGATCAATCCCTTTATCGGCTTATAGTATTCTTCGTTGTAATTGCTCACCACCTGATCCAGGTTCGAGAAATGGGCGTCGGTCCACGTCTGCGCATGGCACTGCAGACATACCGTTTTCATCTTCTCCCGTTCGGCCTTCCAGTCTGTCTCAGCGGGAAAGGGCTGGAATGCCTCCGGCCGGATGGTCAACGGGACCTGCAGCTCCCATGCAAGCCGCTCCGTAACGTCGTGCGTTGCGGGGACGTCGACGGCAGGGGACATATGACACGCCGCACAGGTGGGGGCGCGATAATCCGTCCCCGCTTGCCAGCGCCCATCGTCAGGCCGCCAGTTCCAGGCGTGACCCTCGGCATGGTAGATAGTTCCGTGCTTGGATTCGTTGTAGATCTCGATCTGGGGGTGATCCGGCCCGAGATGACACTGGTCACATGCCTCGGGTTTCCTCGCTTCTACTAATGAAAATTTATGCCTGGTATGGCAGCTGCTGCAACTACCGAGGCTGCCGTCCGGATTTTTTCTGCCCACGCCGACATTGGGCCACACCCCCGGCACGGGTTTGCCATCGCTGACCTTTACCTCGGTGCCATGACAGGCATAACATCCTGTTGTGCGCTCGATGGCGTTGTTCATGCCGTCATTGAGCCAGCGATCAACCTTCCACATGATCTCGAGGGTATGCGCGTGTTTGCTCTTTGCGTACTGCGCTGCTTCCTTCGCGTGGCACCCACTGCAATCCCTGGGGCTTACCACTACCGAGATGGGATTGGGATCGTTCTCCAGGTGGGCTGCGCTGAAGAGATTATCTTCCTTATTCGTCTTGTGACACTTGTAGCAATGCACATCAACCTTCGCATGAACGCTCCCCTTCCAGTCATGGTAGATCCCGGGGGTGATCTCCTGATGGCATGCAATACAGGTGCTCCCTGAGATGACATCAGCCCGTGACTCCGGAATCAACCTGAAGGGGGAACCCCAGCGCCATACACTGATGCAGGCGAGGATCAAAAAGATGATGACCAGATTGATATAGGCCATCTTAATAAAGGTCTTTTGGGCGAACGTAAACTTTTGCGTCATGTCTTGCCCCCCTGTGAATGCTCCGACATACTTGACATTTTTCAAGACCTCTACGCCGTGAGGCGCCCCTTTGAGGGCATCGGTAAGATCCATGCCCGCCCCATGTTTGCCAACGTGCCGCCCCTTTTTCCATTTGGGACTTGTGGTGACATCATAAATCTTTTTGTTAATAACCACATAGGCGGGTTTACCGGCGGTACCATCAAAATAACTCAGGTTGGAACGGGTGATGTTATCGGCATCGGGAGGACCCTCGGAAGCCCTTACATCTCTTTGCATCCGTCGGTGGATTACCGTGATGGCGGCAATGCCGATACCTACCATTACGAGAAAGAGGAGGATCTTGAAAAAGAGCATGAGGCCAAAGGTGTTGTCGAAGAATTGCTCCCACCTGCTGATGCGCGCCCATGTTAAATAGATGCCAGTGAGCGCCAAGGTGATCATGCAGGTGACGCCGAGGATGCGTTCATGTTTCGGGATTCCTCCGATGAGCCGAGCAGGCCTAACAAAGATGTGGATGTAAAAAATTGCACCACAAAATACGACAGCTGCAAGGAGATGGAGGTACCCGATAATGAACCGCAGTGTTTTATGAAGAGGCCTCTGCAGGGCATCGGCCTTGTCCAGTATCTGCTCGGGGATTGGGTACTGATACCCATTCTTGATATAGGCAAAGCCAACGGTCTTGAGCGGGCCACCAGTGCTTTCTTGATGGCAAAATATGCATCCTTTTCCTGTTTGTGCTGCATACTGATCGGTTGCGAGCACAGGAGAGATTATTGTTAAGAGTAGTAATGCTGCACCCAAAAAGGCGATGCTGTAGTGTGGTTTGATTTTCATCTCCCATCTCTCTTGGGTAGGATAGCAAGTTAGCACAAAGAAGACATAGTAATAGTACTTCCGGTATCATTACCCCACCCCGTGCATAATGTCAATGTACGAAACGTGTATATAGTCTTGTTCTTGTATTGCAAGACATCTTGGTATCTGTTATGGTCATTTTTTGTGTTATATCGTGTATTTGAAGGATTGTCCCGCAATATTCGGCATATTTATTGCATATATTTATATATATTATTGTAATATGTATTGGTGGTGTCATTTAATTAAAGAGGAGGTAAAAAAGTGAAACGCTCTACTCTCTTATCGCTCTTGGTGACCATGGTGATCATTATGCTGGTTTCATCCGCCTCGTCAGCTGATCAGCCACATGTACAAACAGTGGTGGAGGGTAACACCGCATTTGCCCTCGAGCTCTACCAGGAGCTGCGCAGGGCCGACGGCAATCTGTTCCTATCACCCTACAGCATATCCACCGCCTTGGCCATGACCTATGGGGGTGCCAGGGGGGATACTGCCCAGCAAATGGCCGAGACCCTTCACTTTTCCCTTGACCAGAAACAGCTTCATCCGGCCTTTGCCCGACTCAGATCCGACTTGAATGCCGTCCAGAGAAGGGGACTGATCCGATTACACATTGCAAACTCCCTGTGGCCGCATAAGGACTATCCCTTTCTCAAAGAATACCTGGCATTAATGAAGAAATACTATGGGGCCTCTATTACGCCAGTGGATTACAAAACAGCTAATGAGGAGGCGCGCACAAGGATCAACGAATGGGTCGAAGAGGAAACTGAGGGAAAGATCACGGATCTGATCCAGCCTGGCGTTCTCACGCCGCTGACGCGACTCGTTCTGGTCAATGCGATCTATTTCAAGGGGAATTGGGCACGGCAGTTCAAGAAATCCCTGACGCAAGACGCCCCTTTTTACCTGACACGGGAAAAGACAGTTCAGGCACCGTTCATGTCCCAAGAGCACACGTTGCGATATGGGGAAGATGAGGGACTGCAGATCGTGGAACTACCGTATGAGGGAGATGATCTCGCGATGTTGATCCTTCTGCCGAGGCGCATCGACGGCCTAGCCGAGCTTGAAAAGGCCCTGACACCCGAAAACCTCAACCAGTGGATCACACATCTCCGGGAGCAGGAGCTAGATGTTTTTGTGCCGAAATTCAAACTTGCTTCCTCTTTTAGTTTGAACGAAACTCTGGTAGCAATGGGCATGCGCGATGCCTTCGACCAGACCAAGGCTAATTTCGCTGGCATGGACGGCACTACATTATTATACATCAGCGCCGCCATTCACCAGGCCGTTGTTGAGGTTAATGAAGAGGGGACCGAGGCTGCTGCAGCGACAGGAATTGCCATGAGCTTAAAGGCTGTGCCGGAACCTCCCCCGACGTTTCGAGCTGACCATCCCTTCCTCTTCCTGATCCGTGACAACAAGACCGGGAGCATCCTGTTTATGGGTAGGGTCGTTGATCCAACAACCTAAGGTGAAGAACAGAGATATGCTAATGCCGGTGGTGTGACACTAAGCCGGGAGACAGGTAATGCTTGATAAAACTGCACGGCGGATAAAGAGAGAGATTATGCTTCGTAGCTTCTTAGGGCGCTTTGGCGTCGCCAAGGTGACTTTCATGGCTACCTTATGCGCAATGCTTTCTTCCTTTTTGTTGTATTGGCTCATTGGCACTATTGTAGATGCATTTGTGCTCGTTGGTATCGTCTCCTCCATCTTAGTCCCTGCTCTTGTGGCCCCACCAATTGCCTATTCTCTTTTGCGGCTTGCGCATAGACTTGGTCTGGCGGAAAGGGAGCTGCTCAACGCCTATAACAACTTAGAACTACAGGTGAGGATGCGCACGGCCGAGCTTGTCACCGCGAATAGACACTTACAGGATGAAATTACCAAGCGCATTCGGACGGAAAAGAAGCTCAAGAAGGGGGTTGAGCGACTGAACAAAAGCCTGGAGCAATCGATCATGGCCATCGCTGCGGTAACGGAGATACGGGATCCTTTTACCGCCGGTCATCAAAACCGGGTGACAAAGCTTGCCTGTGCCATTGCAAAGGAAATGGGCCTTGCCAAGGGTCGGCATGAGAGGCTCAGGCTGGCAGCTATGGTGCATGACGTCGGCAAGGTAAATATACCCACTGAGATTCTCATCAAGCCCAATCGATTAAGCGAACCCGAGTTCAATATTATTGAGGCTCATCCCCAAATAGGTCATGATATATTACAGGGGATCGATTTTTCCCGACCGATTGCTAAAATTGTACTGCAACATCACGAATTTTTGGATGGTTCTGGCTATCCCCAGGGACTCGCGGGTGATAAGATCATGCTGGAGGCGCGGATCTTGGCGGTAGCTGATGTGGTGGAAGCCATGACCTCGCGACGCCCCTATCGACCGGCCCATGCTCTCGAGGGTGCATTGGAAGAAATCCTGCACCAGAAGGGCGTTCTCTATGATCCAGTGGTTGTCGATGCCTGCCTGCGGGTCTTTCACGAGAGAGAGTTCGCATTTGAGTAGCCCACACATGAGTTCCCGCGCAATGCACGCCGTGCAACTCACACCTTGATATTACCGCTGTTTAGATGATAATATCCTGACATCACTAGCTTTTTCGCTGGTGAACACCTTGTGTGCATCGCAAGAGGTGCATGAGTATGCATCTCAAGGGGGTATAAAGAGGTTAGGGAGCATATACCCGTATGCATAACAGAGCTCAAAAGGCATCAAAGAAACCCAACATCCCTGATGAGGTTACCGTTAAGTGGCAAGGCATCGTTGACCTCATGGCCAAGACAGTGGGCGTGTCGGCAGGGCTCATCATGAAGGTCGATCCGCCGCAGATCGAGGTTTTTATATCAAGTGCCACCGAGGGCAACCCCTATAAGCACGGGGAACGCGCAGACCTCAATACCGGCCTGTACTGTGAGACGGTCATGAAGCAGCGCAGTCCCCTTTTGGTTCCCGATGCGCTGCACGATCCTCAGTGGGATCACAATCCGGATATTGAGTTGGGCATGATCTACTACCTCGGATACCCGCTGGTGTGGCCTGACGGAGAAATCTTCGGTACCATATGCGTGCTTGATAACAAGGACAACCCGCACGCCTCTACCTATAAAGATTTATTCTCCGAATTTCAGCACATCATTGAAGGAGATCTACGCATCATGTTCGAAGCTGCCGAGCGCGAACAGCTTGTGCGCCTGGAATTGGAGGAGGCTGATTTTGCATACCGGATAGTGGCCGATTTTACCTACGATTGGGAGTATTGGGTGAACCCCGACGGAACCATTCGCTACATGTCGTTTTCCGCCGAGCGCATTACGGGGTACACGAATAAGCAGTTTATTGACAACCCTCCCTTACGGTGGGAGATCATCGTTCCTGAAGATAGAGACATCTGGGATCGGCATTATGCGGAAGAGCGCCGAGCTCAGAAGTTTTACGAAGTGCAGTTCCGTATCCGCAGAAAAGACGGGCAGATTCGTTGGATCGAGCATGCCTGCCAGCCGGTAAAAGGTCCGAGCGGAGAATTCTGGGGTTTACGCGTTAGTAACCGCGACATCACGCCCCGCAAGCACACTGAGGAGGCGCTCAGAAGAAGTGAGCAGAGCCTTGCCGAGGCCCAGCGGATTGCCCATCTGGGAAACTGGGACTGGAACATTGTGACCAATGAACTCAGTTGGTCCGATGAGGTCTACCGGATCTTTGGACTCCGGCCACGGGAGTTTGGTGCAACCTATGAAGCCTTCCTTGCCTCAGTGCATTCTGATGATCGTGACGCCGTCAAAAAGGCAGTGGACGAATCGCTTGTCGATCCGCACACGCCCTATAGCATCGATCACAGGGTGATACGCCCGGATGGGTCCGAGCGTATTGTCCATGAGCGCGGTGAGGTAACCTTTGGCGAAACCAGAAAGCCGATCCGCATGATCGGTACGGTTCATGATATTACGGAGCTCAAAAAGGCCGAAGTCGAAGCATTTCGTGCACGCAGAGAACTGATGCGGATAGAACGGGTATCGCGCATGGGGGAATTGACAGCGTCCCTGGCACATGAATTGAATCAGCCCCTGACCGCTATCCTCAGCAATGCCCGGGCGGCCCTTCGCTTTCTCCAATCAGACCGGCTTGATCTCGCTGAATTACGAGAGATACTGCAGGACATAGCGAACGATGACAAAAGGGCAAGTGACATAATCCGGGGCGTCAGGTCTATGCTCAAGCAGGAGGAAATTGAACAAGAGACCATTTCGATCAATGATGTTTTGCGTGACATGATCTCTCTTTTCCACAGCGAAGCCATTATCAGAAACATAGAAGTCGAGATGGATCTTCCCGATACATTACCATTGGTCCATGTAGACAGGGTACAGATCCAGCAGGTGATACTTAACCTTATTATGAACGCCGCAGAAATAATGTCGCACAAGGAGCCTGAAGGCAGAAAGATCATTCTGCAAACACGCCCTATTGATCACGGTGCTGTGCAAGTGGCTGTACGCGATTTCGGTCCCGGTATTGCAGAGAAAGACCTGGATCATATCTTCGAGCCCTTCTTCACCACGAAGCGCTCCGGTCTAGGGATGGGGCTTTCAATCAGCCGTTCCATCATTGAAGCACACGGCGGTCGCATATGGGTTGCAAATAATCCGGATAAAGGGGTAACATTCTATATCGAAATACCGGTTCTGACTACTAGTAATCAGTGAATAGTAATCGGTGATCAGTGGTCAGTAAGGGAAGGATCATGACGGAACTGAATCATGCTCAGAGTTTTCGTGATCTGGTCGTCTATCAAAAGGCTAAAAAGGTGGCACGCACAGTCTTTGAAATTACCAAAGACTTTCCAAAGGGAGAAACCTATGCCCTGACCGATCAAATCCGGCGGGCATCCCGGTCCATTGGAGCACAGATTGCGGAAGCCTGGGCCAAGCGGCGTTATGAGAAGCACTTTATTAGTAAGCTAACAGACGCGGATGCCGAGCAGATGGAGACCCAGCACTGGATCGACGAAGCGCGCGACTGTCAATATCTGGATCAGCAACAGGCGGAGGAGTTGACGAAGGAACTTATGCAAATCGGGCGTATGCTCAATTCGATGATGGTTAAGGCCCATCTATTTTGCGGGCAGAACGATCATGTTATGCGCGAGGAGATGGCGGAATACTTAACAGATACTGAGTGATCAGTGATCGGTGATCAGTAATCAGTGATCAAGTGGTTCGGGGTTTTTTACTGATTACTGTTTACTGATTACTGTTAACTGGAAATTGGTAATTAACCGATGCCTGATGACCGATCACCGATAACTGCATTAAGGCCTATCGTTTTTATAATCGACGATGATGCCTCCGTTCGCAAGAGTCTCTCGCGGCTGTTACGTTCAGCGGGATTTGAGGTGGAGGTTTTCGCCTCCGCTAACCTGTTCCTGGAGCGCGAGCACTATGATGGAATCGGGTGTATCGTTCTCGATGTGCGGATGCCGGGCATAAGCGGCATAGACCTGCAGGATGAGCTGAGCAAGGCCGATTACAGCATGCCCATTATCTTTATCACCGGTCACGGCAATATCCCCATGGGCGTGCAGGCCATGAAAAAAGGCGCCGTCGATTTCCTTGCCAAACCTTTTGATGATGAGGAGCTCCTGCAGGCGGTGCGGGAGGCGATTGAAAAAGACACGCAAGGGAGAGCGGAATATGCCGAAGTGCATGACATCCGCGGGCGCATTGCACTGCTTACTGCTCGTGAATTTGACGTCCTCCGTTACGTCATCACCGGCATGCTGAACAAGCAGATTGCGTACGAATTGGGCATCGCCGAGAAAACGGTGAAGGTCCACCGCGGTCGCATTATGGGGAAACTCGGTGTTGACTCGGTGGCAGATTTAGTCCGCCTGGCCGAGAAGGCGGGTATTACCCCCCCCCCTCACTGATAACTGTTCACCGATCACTATTCTCTGATCACCGATTACTGTTCACTGATCACTGAGTTCTGGTCACCGATCACTGACCTCTGATCACTTTCCTTATCATATAAGACCAAGGTCCAATAGACATCTGCTCAGGTCTTCTTTATTCTTGGTTACAAGCTATATAGTGATCCCGCACACATATGACCGAAGGTGGAAGGGTATCCTTATGCACCCTATGCAAAGCAAGGCCTATGTCATTGATGATGATGAATCAATCCGGAGGTCATTTGAGAGGCTGTTGCGATCCGCAAACCTCGAGGTAGAGACATTCGCCTCCGTAGAGGAGTTCTTCAGCGGCGAACGGCTCAACAATAATGCCTGTATCATCGTTGATCTGCGAATGCCCGGTTCAACCGGTTTTGATCTCCAGCGTGAATTGAGGTCACGAGGAATAGGGATGCCGGTCATTGTGATTTCCGCCAGCGATGATGCACAGACCCGTGAACATGCACAAAGACTCGGAGCGGCGGCTTTTTTTCGAAAACCCATCGATGATCAGGCCTTGCTGGATGCCATCTGGTGGGCTATCTCGGGAGCGAAACAATAGAGAAAGACGAGGGATGAGGATGTTTTTAAGTTGGTAATGGAAGGGGGTCATGTTGGGGCGGGGAAGAGTCACGAGATGGTGCGGTATCTTAAAGGGGATGATATCTTCAGCGTCCTTGCCAATGCTCACAGGATACCTCCCTGGCATCAAGCTTATCACGGAGGTTTCCCGGCATCGACAACAATAAGGAGGGACTGCAACAGAACGCCGACGGTTTCTACGACATCTATTTTGGTCCCAAGCCGCCGACCGGCAAGGAAAGCAACTGGCTGCAGACCATCCCCGGGAAAGGCTGGAACGTGATACTCTGTTTATACGGTCCGCTGCAGCCCTGGTTCGACCCCGCAGGGAGACGGGATGTCGAGTTTTTAAGTCCCAACATATCGGGATGCTGGAGGGGCTCCACAAGACCTGGCGGCCTGGTGACCCTGAGTTGGTGAAGTAGTGAAGAAAAGATAATAAACGTATCACAAAAAAAGGAGGATGTAATGGACGAACAGACAGGTCAACAGCCAGAGAAAAAAACAGTGACCGAGCAGCTCAAACAAGAAATGGCAAAGTGGCAGACGAAGATGGATGAAGCCAAGGTGCAGATGCATTTAGCAAAAAAAGAAGCGCAAGCGAAGGTCCAGCCGCATCTTGATCAGTTGGATTCTGAATTAAAGCAGGCAAGAGAAAAATTGAAGCGGCTTCAGAGTACTTCAGGAGATGCGTGGCAGGAGATCCATCAAGGATTGAAAGTTTCGTTTAAGGCCATGCAGCAGTCGTTTGAGAATGCAAAGAAACATTTTCAAAAAAAGGAAGAAGAGTAATTCCGCGCCTCTATAGCCTCTCGGAGCCATGCTTCGACCCCGCAGCCCTGCGCTAGGGCGGGAGACGGGATGTAGAGTTTGCGAGGTCACGCCAGGGCGCAACTGTGGGAGGGGCGCTACAAGACCTGGTTGCCGGGTGAGATTGCATTGATGAAGTGACCTTAATAGGCGTATTTCAGTTGATAAGGAGGAGTTATGAAATAAGAGATCTCTTTGGAGGAAACAAAGGAGCAGATCTTTCTTGGTTCGTGCCAGCTCTAGAGCGCCTACGTCCAGAAAATCAATATAGAGCATGATCAAGATGGGAAATATTTGACGAAAGCGGCGGCTGAGGCAATCAAGCTGGCCAGGCTCATCGACCACACGACATGCCTTGAAGGGGAGATCTGTGATGCCAGCAAGATGTGGGAGCAATACGGCGTTCCAGGGACATAACTCACTTGACGTGATATAGATGCCAGGCCTACACTATTGAAAAAGTCAAATCTCTCATTGTCGCAAATGTCGGATCAGGTCTTGGTCTATAGCATCGCTGTGAACATTGGAGAAAGGAGGGGATGGGGTTGGATTACCTTCTTGGACGAATTGTCCTGGGCCTAATCCATAGTCTGAGCAAACATTGGAACGGCAAAAGGCCGATTCTAACCATCCCTGTGGGGTAGTTATCGTATCAGTATAGTTGTATGGGAGCATGCGAGGGGGAAGTATGAAGAATGTGCTCATGATCGTGTACATCGTCGTGCTGTTAATGAGTGCGCCGGTCTGTTTCGCAGACGAGAACACCGACCAGAAACCCTGCCGCGCATGGAATGACGATCAACGGAGTATCTGTCCCGATTACCACCCCAAAGGCACTCCGGGCGAGAGGGTCCTTGCCATAGGCGACAGGATAGTGGCCGACGGCACGCGGCGGATAGGAGGGTGCTGGGATTTCGCGAACGCGGTCTACAACTGCGCAGGCTACCAGGAAAAGTCACGAACTGTTGTTTTCCAGAGCGAAGAGAATGAGAAAGGCCCGTATCTGAAGGACTGGGACATTATACAACCCGGCGATTGGATCATGCACACCAACGTAGACTATCGCTCACGCGAGGGGATAACGCACAGTGCGATATTCGTCAGCTGGAAAGACAAGGAACAAAAGATCGCAATAACACTGGATTATGTAGGCGAGAAACGCTACGAGACGGCACACTACAGCGAGCACGACCTGACCGAGGTTTATTGTATCTACCGCGCGATACCCGGAACGGAAGAGGCTGTAGAATAGTGCGGAATGAGCACGGTTGAGGGTAGCGAAGGTGTAGGGGGTGGCTTAAGTAATGAAAATCATTGGTGGCGGTGCAGGGAATTGAACCCCGGACACTGCGGATATGAGCCGCATGCTCTAACCATCTGAGCTACACCGCCACGCCTGTTATGCTTTGGCTGTTATTGTATGTAAGGCCAGAGGGGTTGTCAACCCAGCCCGTGCCGTTAGGTGCCGATCTCCTTCCGCATCTTTCTGATCGTCTCTGTACGGTCTGGGGTGCCGAAGATCCCTGAGCCAGCCACAAAGATGTCTCCTCCGCGGCGTGCTACCTCCCCGATGTTGTCCACCTTGATCCCTCCGTCCACCTCGATTTCGACATTCAGCTTTTGTTCGGTGATCATACGCTTCAATTGTTCTATCTTGGGGAGCATCGTCGGGATAAATTCCTGTCCCCCAAAACCCGGGTTCACCGTCATGATCATTACCACGTCCAGGTCGGGGAGGATGTAGTCGAGGCTCTCGAGGGGGGTCGCGGGATTGAGGGCCACCCCTGCCTTGATCCCCTTTTCCTTGATGGCGTTGATTGTTCGGTGCAGGTGGGTACAGGCCTCCACCTGGACGGTAAGGATGTCGGCTCCGGCCTCGATAAACGCATCGAGGTAGCGATCGGCGTTTTCAATCATGAGGTGGACATCGAGGGGGGTGCTCACCACCTTTTTCAGTGCCTTGACCACCACCGGGCCGATGGTGATGTTAGGGACGAAGTGCCCGTCCATCACATCCACATGGATCCAGTCGGCCCCGGCTTCGATCACGTCCTGGACCTCATCGGCCAGGCGGGCCAGATCCGCCGAAAGTATGGAGGGAGCTATTTTCTTCATGCACCTGACGCTGCGGCGAGCTGCGCAGCCTTTCTGGTCTTCTTTTTGAGCCGGCTGATCTGGCGTTTGTAGATGGTGGCCATCCGCCTGTCACCCTTTTCCAGGGCCTCGGTTCGCTTGGCCTTGATGGTAATAATCCGCTTTTTCAGCTGTTTGACGGTCAGCTCTTTTTTCTTCGCCTTCTTGACGGCCTTTCCGGCCGCAGGGGGTGCTTCCTCGGGGACTGGTTTGGCTGGTTTGGCCTGCCTGATAAAGTCCAGGAGTTCTTCTTTCTTCATCCCGCTTACACCCTCGGCCCCCATCCCCTTGGCCAGGTCACGCAGCTCTTTGACCGTCATCTTGTCGAGAGGTTTCTCTTTTGCTGACATATGTGCTCCCTTTTTCTGTTTCTCACAGAGATGAAATCAATCAATAACAGAGATTGGAGGAAAAAGCAAGAGCGGTGACAAAGTTACTTGCGATCGGCTGTTACAATATCACGATGCTTTTTTATGTGTTTTTACTTTTACACGTCAGCTTAAACCATTATTTGGAGGTATATTGAATTTTGCTATAGTTTAATTGAGACTAGTAAATATTAGATAAAGAAAGTTGAATCTTCATTCTTGACATTTTGCCGCAGAGGGTTGCTGCTCATCCCGTGACAAGCACTCCGCCATTTTAGAGGCACCAGGCTTCCCGCCATTGTGGTACAATACAGAAGAGAAGACGTTTACTGAGTTTTTGTATTCCTGAACTATGGCAACAACAACGCTGACCGTTCGGGGGCCTTATGATTTTGCGCTTTCTTTGAAGGCGAGGGCAAGCTTTTCTCCGGAGCCTGAAGAAGACGCCACGGTGTTGCGCATGGCGGTGAGAATAGACGGGAAGGCTGTATTGATGGAAGTCCGGCAGACATCATCAATGCCCGCCGTGCTTCAGGTCTCCTCTCGTGATGATGTGCCCCCGGAACGTTTGCAGGAGCAAGCGGGGTGGATCGTTCTCGCCGATCTTGACCTTGAACCCTTTTACCGTATGGCGGAGAACCATCCAATACTTGGTTCTATCGCTGCCTCATTTCGCGGTATGAAACCGATGCGCCCGGCCACGCTTTTCGAGATGGCGGTAGATGCAGTGATAGAACAGCAGATTTCGTTAACTGCTGCCCGCAGGATACGAGCCCGTGTGGTCGAGCGCTTCGGTGAGAGGAAAGACGGACTGTGGATCTTCCCGTGCCCGGAAGCACTGGCGCGGGCATCGTTGGAGGAGTTGCGTGCGTGCGGTCTCTCATGGCGGAAAGCGGAGTATATCAACGGGCTTGCCAGAACCATAGTAGACGGTTCATTCGATCTCGATAGTCTAAAAGGCATGTCTGATAACGCAGTTCGTTCGACAATCAGCGGGATTCGGGGGTTCGGTCGCTGGTCGGCGGACTATATCCTTATCCGCGGCCTGGGGCGCCCGGACGCCGTGCCTGCTGATGACCTGGCAGTTCGCACCATTGTCGGGAAATACCTTGGGGATGGCAGCCGCATGACGGCGGAGCAGGTGGAGGGGGCACTTACGCCCTTTGCGCCTTACCGGGGGATCGCGGTATTTTACCTGTTGGTGTATCATCGGCTTGCACCTGACAGAACTTGAAACAAGGAGGGCGAATCTTGGTTCGTAACGGCTTGTCCGAAAGTGGCTGGTGGGTATCCGTGACAAGCGCTCCCTGATTTTAGAAGAACCAGATTTAACCCTATTAACTCCCCTCTTCCTTCCCAGCCCCACAGAGGGGTTTTTTATTTGCCAGGGGAATTGCCCTTTGGGCTTGACAAGGTTGTGGTTTTCAGCGGATTATGAGCGCAACTAATGAGGGGAGATAGTAGGGTATGGAGAAAAAGAAAGAGGATTGTAAGATCAGGGAACGCTACGAACGATCAGTGGTTAATATAGAAAAATAAATTTGTCTCAAAAGTTTTTAATCACCTGATTAGTATGCCAATAAAAAAAGCGCACTAGCGAAAAATTTCCGTTAGCGCGCTTTTTAGATCTTCGCATCAGCGAAGAATCTAGATAAAAATACTTCTCTACTTGCGGGCGAAAAGCATCCAAACACCAGCCAAGATAAAGAAGGCTGACCATGCGGTGATCCCCAAAAAGTCCCATACTGCGAAGTCAACGAGCAGAAACAAGATACCAACAATCAGAACCACCACACTAAACCACATGCCTCCACCTTTCTTCTTTGCTGCTCTTCTTGCTTTTGCCATGTTTCCCCTCCCTACTTATTTGTTGTTCCTTTTGTAGCGCAACTTTGCTTTATTGTCAATACTTTTTTTACTTTTTTCTTTTTTTATCCCAAGATCGTAAGGGGCTTTTGATTGTAAGAAATTGATAACTGTGATAATAGAGGCTATATTTTTATTTTAACGGTACCTATATATTGAAATTTTACTATTTGTGTTTATTGGGTATTTTACACTTGCATTAGTTCTCTTTTTCTTTCAGTGATGGGAATATGGCTGATAGTGAGGGTCAGGCATTAAGGATATCAATTTTTTAATGGTTTGTTGAAAGTACCTTTAGAGTTGTTTTATTTTTAGCACGACACAATGATTTCTCTTGAACTGCGAGCTTTATCTTATGGGGAACGAGCTTTGGTATAAAGACGGACTTCGATTCGAATGTCAGCGGTGCGGGGGCTGCTGTACCGGATTTTCCGGCACCGTGCGCGTCAGCGATGAGGAGATTGCCGTGTTTGCTCACCGTCTCGGTATCACTGAGGCTGAGTTCCGTAGACAGTACACGCGGATCGTGGGAGGCGGGGCTATTAGTCTCATCGAGAAGAAGAACACGGACTGCATCTTTTTTGAGAGGGAGCGTGGATGCACGGTGTACGAAGACCGGCCCCGACAGTGTCGGACGTGGCCTTTTTGGCGTTACAATGTCTACTCACCAGGGCACTGGAGACGGGAGGCAAAGCGATGCCCCGGCATGAACAGGGGCCAACTCTATCCCCCGGACCTCATCACGGAGCTGAGTGAAGACGACGGCAGTTCGGGTTCCCTTTCGTGAGCTGCATGATAAACATTGGGTCATATGGGCCCCTGGTGAGTGATAGTAAGGTGAATAAGAAATGGAACAGTTTCCTTACGCGTACCTTGTTCTAATAACCCGAAGGGCAGAGTTCCACGGGCTTGCCCGTGGGTGAATGAATAGGCGGCGATATGCTATGATGTTAGTGTGGAAGTCAGATTATCTGGACACACGGCATATCGTACTGAATATCAT
>Ga0307426_1000319_pt1 | contig 32640 bp, 28 predicted proteins | sample SalMarWE160340MG_FD_202165 | JGI IMG/M metagenome (GOLD analysis project Ga0307426, IMG submission 202165) | Salt marsh sediment microbial communities from the Plum Island Ecosystem LTER, Massachusetts, United States - WE1603-40 | ecosystem: Environmental > Aquatic > Marine > Intertidal zone >...
CCTCACCGACGTCGGCGCGCGGATTGCGGAGGCCCTCGAGCAGGGGAAAGACGTACTGGCCGAGGGTGCGCAAGGTACGCTGTTGGATCTCGATCACGGCACTTATCCCTTCGTCACCAGTTCCTACCCCACCACGGCCGGCGCACTCATGGGATTGGGCGTCGGACCGAAGCACCTGCGCCGTATCATCGGCGTAGCGAAAAGTTTTCAGACCAGAGTGGGCAGCGGGGCATTCCCTACGGAATGTGAAGGGGACATCGCCCAGCATTTGCGCGGCACGGGCGATCAACCCTGGGACGAGTTCGGTACAACGACGGGACGTCCTCGGCGCTGTGGATGGTTCGATGGCGTTCTGCTGCGCTACGCCGTACGCATCAACAGTCTCACTGAACTGGCTCTCACGAAACTCGACATTCTCACGGGCCTCGATCCCGTCCAGATTTGCACGGCATATCAATACGCCGGCACGAGCTACGGCGACCTGCCGGCCGACCCGACCCATCTGGCCGAGTTCACACCGCAATACGAGGCATCGCCGGGTTGGGACGCCGACATCACCCAAGCCCGACACTGGAACGACTTGCCCGAGGAAGCGCAGGACTACATCCGGCGGGTGCAAGAAGTGGCCAGCACGCCGATCCGCCTGATCTCCGTCGGTCCGGAACGCCATCAGGTTATCGACCTCACCGATGCCGCCTGACTCGATTCGGGTATAATCTCCACATGTTCCGAAATCGGCGTGCGACGTTAGCCGCCGCACTTCTCGCCACGATTGTCTGCCTCGTTCTCGGTGTGTTGGTCTACAACCTTCCCTCTCTAAGGGATCGAATTAGCTGGCATATATCCGAGTTACGCGCAAAGATTTACTACGCAATCTACCCACCAGAGGAAGCGGTGTTCACGCCCAACCCCACGGTCGCCGCAATGGTTCAGGCTACGCTCGATGCCTATACGCCAACGGCCCTTCCGGTTACCCCCACGGCGACGATCGAGAATCACCCAACCGCCACCATCACGCCTACGGCCACGCCATCGCCCACCCCGATCCCGGAAAGCGTGCAGTTGGGAGGCATCACACACGAATTTCAGAAGATGAACAACTGCGGACCCGCCACTCTCTCCATGACACTTTCTTACTGGGATTGGGATGGAGATCAACGCGATACGGCTGCAATTCTTAAACCCAATAGAGATGATAAGAATGTCATGCCCAGCGAAATGGCTGCTTTCGTAAACGAGCATACAGGTCTACGTGCCATCGTTCGTGTGGGCGGGAATCTGGAACTGCTCAAGCGCTTCATCGCCGCCGGCTTTCCCGTCATCATCGAAAAAGGATTCGAGGGCTCCGGTTTCGACGGATGGATGGGGCACTATGAGGCACTCAACGGTTATGACGACGCGCGTGCCCGATTCACCGCACAGGACTCATACATCATGGCTAACCTACCCGTATCCTACGACGATGTGGAAACCTATTGGCAGCATTTCAATTACACCTACATTGTCATTTATCCGCCGGCAGATGAAAAAACGGTTATGGAGATTCTCGGCCCGGACGCCGATGAAACCTACAACGTCGAGCATGCGGCCGAAATCGCCGCCGGAGAAATCTACGCAGCCGACAAGCGCGAGCAGTTTTTCGCCTGGTTCAACCGCGGCGCAAATTTGGTCCATTTACAGGACTACGCCGGCGCGGCCGCTGCTTACGACAATGCCTTTCAGATCTATCCAGAAATCGAGACGGAGTTACTCCCTTACCGCGCTATGTGGTACACAACATGGGCGTACTGGGCTTACTACTACACAGGCCGCTATTACGATGTACTCAACCTGGCCAATGTAACTCTTCTTGAAACAATAGAGAAGCCAATGCTGGAGGAAAGCTTCTACTGGCGCGCCCTCGCCAAGGAAGCGCTGGGTGATACTTCAGGCGCTATTGCCGATTTACGCGCGGCGCTTGTATGGCATCCGGATTGGGAACCGGCGCTCTACCAACTCGACCGCCTGGGCGCTGCACCGTAACCCTTTCGAAGGGAAATCCAAATGACGCTGAAAGAATCGCAAACACAGAAGTCTGCCGCGTCACGTGGAAACATCGTGCGTTCGACGTTGATCGTAATGGGCGGGCTTGCCGCGTCGATCGTTATCGGTTTGATCCGCCAGCGAATCATCGCCATCACCTTCGGAACCAGTGCGGCGCTGGATGCCTACACGGCGGCCAACAAATTGCCGGAGCTGCTCTTTACCTTGTTGTCTGGAGGCGCGCTGGCCTTCGCCTACATCCCGGTCTACCGCGAGATACTCAACCGGGGCGAACCTTCACAAAGCAACTCGCTCTTCAGCCAGGTGATCAACAACATCCTTCTGTTGACCGGCTGTCTGGCAATTCTGGTAGCAATCTTTGCCCACACACTCGTGACCGAATCGTGGGGCATCGCCCCTCACTTCCCATCCGGAGTACAGACTACCACGATCGAATTGATGCGCATCCTGCTCCTTTCCACGGTGATTTTCGCCGTCAGCAGCATCCTCACCGGAACGCTCCACGCGCATCAACATTTCCTCCTGCCGGCCCTCGCGCCGTCGATGTACAGCGGAGGAATCATCTTCGGTGCGTTGGCTCTCGCGCCGTCAATGGGAATCTATGGGCTGGCCTGGGGAGCCATTCTCGGATCGCTGCTGCACTTCATGATCCAACTTCCCGCGCTTTTCATGCGCCGAGTCCGTTGGCGCCTGGCGCTCGGCTGGCAGAATCCCGCCTTGCACCGGGTTGCCATCTTGATGGCCCCTCGCGTCGTAGATCTCTTCATGGCACGGGCCAGCATCGATTGGATCAACGCCAACCTGGGTTCCGGCCTGGGTGAAGGGCGTGTGTCCGCATTACAGTACGCCTTTCAACTGATGAACACCCCATGGACGTTAATTGGCACGGCAATCGGCATCGCCATATTCCCCACGATGGCCGCTCTGGCAGCCGAGAAGAACATCGAGGCACAGCGCCGCGCCCTGAGTGGTGCCTTGCGCGCCATCCTCACGCTTTCACTTCCGGCCGCCGTCACCCTGCTCGTTTTGGGAAAGCCCGTGATCGGAATACTCTTCGAAAGCGGCGAGTTTAGCGCACAAAGCACGGATCTGGTCTACTATGCCTTACAATTCTACGCCCTGGCGCTGATCAGCCAGTCGACCCTCGAAGTGGTTGTGCGCGCCTTCGCTGCCCAGCAAGATACACTCACACCGCTTATCGTTTCTTTTTTCACCACCGCGCTCAATCTCGGATTGGCCGTCTGGCTGTCGCGCCCGCGCGTCGAAGGCGGCCTGGAACACGGCGGCCTCGCACTGGCCAACGGCATCGCCGTGGGAATCGAATCCCTGATCGGGCTGACGATCCTGCACGTTCGTTGGCGGGGTATCGATGCTCGTCGCATCCTACTGCACACGGGAAAGGCCGCCTTGGCATCCATCATCATGGGCGGTGCGATCTTGCTGTTCAATACGCTGCTCGAACCGGGACGAATGATGCTGCTCCTCGGCGGAGCGCTCATCGGCGCCATTACCTTCGTGGGGATTTCGCTCCTCCTCGGCATCGAGGAAATCCGCTCGATCCCGGCCGGAATCCTCCGCCGCGCACAACGCGTGCAGTAGAAAAATGCCGGAGAATCACTCAGCCTGCACTCTCGAAAGCAAAACCAGTGTAGCGACCGATAAAAAAAAGCCACGTTTGGAGAAAATCTCCAAACATGGCTGTGACATCACCCAGGAAGGTTCAATGTATTACCCAAAGTTCGATGTTCTCCATTTTACAGCGGGTCCCATATCCTGCATTCGTGCCGGACAAGATGGTCAATCCCAGATCGCCTTCCGGAAGTGCACTGTCGACCTGAGTCCTCACTCTCTCATCGTTGACAAAGAAGGTAAAGGAATCCCCTTCGACGACCAGCATGACGTTGGCACTACCTTCTGGGATGTCTACATTCCCGTACCACGAACTACCCAGGAGTTTCCAATCACCCCGGTAGCTTCTGGCGAAATTTACGTTCCCATCCAAACCAAGAAACACAAGATAATGATTATCCACACTCGTCTCCCGGAAGACAAAACCACACCCGGAGTTGAACCAATTGGCACTATCACTGGCAGAATCCCAGCTGATATCGGCGCGAATGACAAAATCAGTGGGGAATATATTAGTCCTTGTCCACTGATACCAATTAATCTGCGCCCATGCTTCAGAAAAATCCGGGAGTTCAATATACTCACCAATATCGCTACTGACATAATCATACGCTGCAAGTTCGACGATCTTTTCATACATCGATGAAGCAGCCTGTGTTTGTGCCGCAATTTCCGCCTGCGCAGTTCCCGCCTGGTTGGTTGCCGCCAAAGCGACATTGGCGGTTTTCGTAGCGTTTTGATTGAATTCTGCGGTTGTCGTCTTTTGTGCGGCATCTTCCGTAGCCTGGACACTTTGCTCCGTACCCGCGACCTCGGTCGCCAAGGCATCGATAACGGCCTGCGTTTCCGCCTCGCTGGTCGCAATGTCTGATTTGGACGGCCCACAGCCAACCATGACGGTTCCGAAAAGCACGATGACGGTAATCCACTGCATTGACTTCATTATATTCTCCTCCTTGATAAATCCTCACGAATTAGATGTTTCCCTTTGAACCCCACAACCTTACGGACAAAAGCATACTTTGATCCCATCATTCGTTCCACAATACCCATCACAAAACGAACAGTCTTGCATAAGCAAGTTGGTATTCTCACACCAGAATACAGAACCACCGTAACAAACGCCCTCTTTTGTGATACCCCGACAAGAGTCGCTAATGAAATAACCCGAGCGAGGTTGGGGCCGAGGTGGAGAGTCTGCACTGAAACTAATCACCAGTTTTACTTGCATTTCCTCAAGATCCAACAATGCGCCAGCGCGAGGGGATTGGTCCATGACTTCCCACATCGGCGTGTCACTGCTGACGACGGCGACGTAGTACCAGGGCAAGCCGAGTTCGGTTAATTTTGCGGTCGCCTCATTGTAGGTCAAGCCGATCAAATTCGGAACGTAGGCGCTACCTTCCGGCGGTGTTGGCGTCGAGGATGGAGGGGGGGTATCGGAGGGAGTGGGCGTTTGCGTTGCGGTCGAGGTAATTGTAGGCGTGAAGGTATTTGTGGGTGTGTCCGACGGCCCGGCAAGTTTCGTTGCCGTCATGGCAAGCGCCTCGTACTCCTCAGCTTTTTGTGTTTCTGCAATCGATGTGGCGACCGCTTCCTCAGACTTCCCGCATGCACTCAAGAGGCAAAGCATCACCCCCACGAGAAGCAATTGCTTATGCATTTTTTACTCCTACCCAAAACGGCGGAAAGTAAGTAATCTACACGAAAAACACTTCCCCGAGGTGTTCCACTCAAGCCCAGAATACTTTACTTGAATGTAGTTGAGGGATCGGTAAATTCTTCACCCGAGCGGCGTATGAAAATATTACACTACAAAAAATCGATTAGCAAGAATGCATCGACGGTCGACCGGAATTGTCTCGCGTCGATGCACGCATTTTTCGAGCAGCGGCCGAAACAGCAAGGAAAATGGAGTGATCACGATCTCCAGGCTGCGGCGTGCTATTCCTTCTTATACGGTTGCCCATCAGCAGCCGGCATCCGGGAGCGTCCGATCAACCCCGCCAGCACAATCATCGTTGCGATATACGGCGCCATACCCAACAGATCGACCGGGATGCCTACTTGAAGGATGGACAATTTTTCCTGCCAGGAGTCGAAGAAACCGAAAATCAACGCCCCCAGGAACGCACCCCCGGGATTCCAATTGCCAAAAATCATCGCTGCCAGGCCCAGGAATCCTTTACCCGCCGACATGCCCTCATTGAAGCGTCCGGCTGCACCGATGCTCATGTACGCGCCGGCCAAGCCGGCGATTGCACCGCTAATGAGCACACTTACATACCGTGTTCGAAAAACGTTGATGCCCAGGGTGTCAGCCGCTTTTGGGTGCTCACCGACGGAACGTGTGCGTAAACCCCAACGTGTTTGATACATGAGAATTCTTGTGACGATCAGAAGGATAAACAGCGCATATATAATCGGGCTTTGATTGAAGAGCAGGGGGCCGATCACGGGGATTTTATACAGGCCGGGAATGGGAAATGCAGCGATAACCGAGCCGGGTTGGTTCAATTCCGGATATAGATTGAGTACGGACCGCTGCAGGTAGCTCGTCATTCCCAACGAAAGGATGATAATGCCCGTTCCGCTCACAATCTGGTCCACACGATACTTGATGGAGAGCACGCCGTGCAGCCATCCAAACAGCATACCCGCCAAAATACCCGCTATGACGCCGAGGAACAAGTTGCCGCTCACGCTTGCCATGACGACGGAAGTAAATGACCCGATGAGCATCATTCCCTCGATGCCGATATTTACGACACCCGACCGCTCACTGTACAAACCGCTCATCGCCGCCAGTGCGATCGGCGTAGCCCTCACCAGGCTGCTGACCAGCATTCCCGTGAGATTCAGGGATTTGCCGCGCGTGGCCCAAATCAGGAAAGCAACGATGACCAGTGCGCTTACCATTGCGATGGCGAGCGTGTCACGCTCATCTCTTCGCAGAAGATTCCAAATCGCCACAGCGATCACGACGATGCCCAATACCAGCAGCGTCGTTCCGGTCGGCAGTACAAGGTCTGGAGCACTGATCTCCACGCCCGCACGTTGACTCGTCAGTACGAACGTAGACTGCATCCCCTGTGTCCCGCGCATGAAGAAAAGTAAATCCACAATGCCCACGAGCAGGATTAGCGCACTGACGATGATCTTTCTGCGATTGAGATGATATTTCTCGAGATTAGCTGCAGCCCGCATCGCTCCTCCTATGAACCCCAGCCCCTGGATAAAACGGCTTCCTCAGACCGGAATTCCTTCAGACGATAAAGGCCGCGGATGATCGCCGGGGCAGCCACGAAGATGATCACCATGCCCTGGATGATGCGAATGATCTCCACCGGAACCCCGGCCATGGATTGCATCCGTGCGGCACCTCCTCGAAGAAAGCCGAAAAGTAACGAAGCCAGGACCACACCAACGGGATGGCTGTTGCCCAGCAAGGCCAGTGCGATGGCATCGAAACCGTATCCCGTGGAGAAAGCACGTACCATGCGGTGATCGACGCCCAACACTTGATTGGCGCCAGCCAGGCCCGCCAGTGCGCCGCTCAGCCCCATCGCCAGGACGATGTTCTTCGAAATTTTCACCCCGGCATATTTTGCGGCCCGCGGATTCGCGCCCACCATCCTAATCTCCAGCCCGCTCGTCGTCTTCCATAGAAACCAATAAACCAGGAAAGCCGCTCCCAGGGCGATGAAAAAACCGTAATGGATTCGAACCGGTTTGGGCAGTAGAGCAGGGATGTATGCACTCGGCGCGATTTCGGGGGTGATCGGCAGACCGTCCGGCCTTGCCATTGGGCCGGATAAGAGGAAATCCGTCAAGCGAAATGCGATGTAGTTCATCATGATCGTGTTGATGACTTCATGCGCTCCCGTGCGCGCCTTGAGATAACCAGGTATCGCGCCCCAGATTGCTCCCGCCGAAATACCGGCCAGCAAGGCAAGAGGCAGATGGATGTACGCCGGTAATCCCTTAATTGCGTAACCAATGAAAGCCGAAGCCAGACCACCGACAAAAAGTTGGCCCTCCGCGCCGATATTGAACAATCCCCCGCGAAATCCAAGCGCCACCGCCAACCCGGCGAATATGTAGGGGGTTGAGATGACCAGGCTTTCACTGATCGGCCGCAGCGCATCGAGGACAGCTCGGGTTTCACCGGTATCCCGCCATACACCGATTGCCTGCACAATCGTCTTGGGATTACCGAACGAACCCTCGAACAGAGCAACATATGCATCCCGGACGGTTATCCAGGTCAACGATAAAGCACCGATTGGATCTTGGAAGAGATTCTTCCAGGCGGCAACGACTTCCGCATTCGAGACAGCGATGATGATTGCGCCGATCAGCAGCCCGGTAAAGACGGAAAGAAAAGGGACTCGCAAGGAAACAAATAAACCTTTGCCGGATACATCTTCTAATTGTTCGTCGACCTTCACATCTTCCGTTTGGGAGCTTTTCTGTTCTTCACTCAAGGAACACACTCCTTATTTCCTTTTTCGAACCCCTAACCTTTCTGAGGATTTCCGGCTTCCACCGCTGCTTCCTCGCGTAAGCCGGCCATCAGCAGGCCCAATTTCTCCTTGGTCGCATCCGCGGCATCAAGGATGGCGACAACTTTCCCCTCGAACATCACCGCAATACGATCCGATAGATTCATGATCTCATCCAATTCGGGAGACACCAGCAAGACCCCACAACCTTCATCCCTCTTCTCAAGAATCCGGCTATGAATGTATTCGATCGAGCCCACGTCTAAACCACGCGTGGGCTGCGAGGCAATGAGCACGGATACGGGCCGCGAAAATTCGCGCGCGACGATAACCTTCTGTTGGTTTCCGCCAGAAAGATTAGCGGCCGGCACAAAAATACTGGGTGTGCGAATATCGAACAACTCTACCCTGGACTCCGCCGCCTCCTCAATCGCATCCTGCTGTAAATTTATACCCTTTGCGAAAGGCGGCTCGTAATACGTATTCAAAACAAGGTTATCCGCGACCGGAAAGGAGAGCACCAGGCCATCTTGTTGGCGGTCCTCCGGAACGTGCGCCGTTCCAACTTCCCGTATCTTGCGAGGCGTGCTGTTCGTGGTATCCTGCCCCAGGATCGTTATCTTTCCACCTTCAACGCTTCGCAATCCGGTCAGGGATTCCACCAATTCAGTTTGACCGTTCCCCTGCACTCCGGCAACGCCGAGGATCTCACCCTGGCGCAATTGAAAAGATACACCATCAACGGCCACCAGATCGCGATCGTCTCTCACGATAAGATTCTGGACATCAAGCACCACATCCCCCGCCGCTTGCGGTTTGCGATCCGCCGCCATGATGACCTCTCGCCCGACCATCATTTTCGCCAACGATGCTTCCGAAGCAGTGTCGGGGGTTGCCTCGCCGACAACGTGGCCATTCCGCAGTACCGTAATCCGGTCGGCGATCGCCATGACCTCCTTCAACTTATGCGTGATAAAGATGACCGACTTACCCCGATCGACGAGTGAGCGAATGACCTTGAAAAGTTCATCGACCTCCTGCGGTGTAAGCACCGCAGTCGGTTCGTCGAGAATGAGAATGTCTGCTTCTCGATAAAGGACTTTGATAATTTCGACACGTTGTTGGACGCCCACCGACAGATCTTCTACCAAGGAGTCGGGATCTATCTGCAGGCCGTATTGCGACGAGATGTCACGAATTCGCTCGGCAGCTTGTTCGCGATCAAGAAAGACCCCATAGCGCGTCGACTCGATGCCCAACATGACGTTCTCGGTCACAGTAAAGACAGGCACCAACATGAAGTGTTGGTGCACCATTCCGATCCTGAATTTAATTGCATCTTCCGGACCAGTGATCTCCACCCTCTTTCCACGTATATAGATTTCACCCTCGTCGGGAGTATACAGGCCGTAAAGGATGTTCATCAACGTAGTTTTACCGGCGCCATTTTCCCCCAATAGCGCCATGATTTCTCCTTCGTGGAGAGTCAAATCGATCTTATCGTTTGCGATTACGCCTGGGAACGTCTTGGTGATGTTCCGTAATTCCAAAACCGGGGTCATAGGTATGTTCCTTTGAGCTGGATTTCTGAACATAACCGGCAAATTGAAATACGAATAATACAGAAGAAGTGTACAACAGGCGGTGCCGATTGTACAACGGCACCGCCTGAAGTGATTCTCTGCTTAGATTTTACTCACAGAGAGACTACTAGTACAAGCCACCGGGGCAGTAGTCCGGGTAGGAAACACAACCCGTGTCGCTGATCTCGCCCGATATGATCTTCGCCTTGAGGTCTTCGATCTCCGCCTTAAGATCAGCGGGGACCACACTGTCGAGATCGTGGTATGGGCCAATACCAACGCCGTCGTTTGCCAGATCGCCGACGTAGACACCGCAGCCGTTGAAGTTGCCCTCCATCGTATCCTTGATAACGGTGAAGACGGAGGTGTCCATGTTCTTCATCACGCTGGTGAGGAGAACGTCCCGCGCCTCGGGCAGCAGGTTGTAGCCATCCACGTCGACCCAGATGCCGTAGCCGCCGCGCTCACGCGCCACGTCGAAACCGGGCGATCCAATCAAGCCGCCGACCCCCATGAAAATATCAGCGCCTTCATCGAAAAGGGACTCTGTGGATTCCTTTCCCTTGGTGAGGTCAACGAAATCACCGGTGAACAAACCTTCACCCGTTTCGTTATCCCAGCCAATGAGTTCGACGGTCGTGCCGTGAACTTCATTGTAATATTCCATGCCGGCCTGGAAGCCGACACCAAATATCGTCACCGTCGGGATCTTGGCGCCGCCGAAGTAGCCCAATTTGCCGGTTTCGGTCATGCCTGCCGCAAGGTAACCCGCTAAAAACGCCGCCTGGTCGGTCTTGAAGACCTGACCCTCAACATTCGGAATACACTCGCTGTTTCCGACAACCCCCTCGGGGACACCGAACGGATCAGGGTAAGAATAGTCGACGATGGTGAACGAAATATCCGGGTAGAGTGACGCAACTTTAGCGAGATCGCCGCCCAAGAAGAACCCGGAAGCAATGATCAGATCATAACCCTGGCTGGCGAATTCCGTCAGGTTGGGTTCATACTGCGTTGCTTCATCGGATTGAATGAACTGCGCCTCGACGCCCAACTCATCCACCGCGCGCTGAACGCCATTCCATTGCGTGGTGTTGAAGCTCTTGTCATCGATGCCGCCCGTGTCGGTGACAAATCCGACGCGGAAGGGCTTCATGGGCTGCTCGGCTTCAGTTGGTGCCGCTGGTTCTTCAGCTACTACCGGCTTCTCGGTTGGGGTTGGGGGAACCATTTCCTCAGCAGGAGTAGCGGTTTTTGTGGCGCATGCACTCAGAATCATCGACGCAAAAATCAGAAAGGACAACACTGCGTATAGCTTATTTCGCATCTCTCTCCTCCAAAATTATTTTGGTTTGACTGTAGTTGGGGCGAATACGGGGCCTGATTCGTGTTCCAGGTTCACTCCTTTCTCCGTGGTTTGGAAATCCAATTCACTCGTCGGGAGTTTCCTAATTGCAATCACAATACCATAATATCACGGGACGAATTGTATGACAATTATTCCGAGAAAATTTAAGTTTAGCCCAGTGACTCAAATGAGGTACTTGAGAGGTTCGGTACTGACTTTTACTCTTCAGCGGCCGCTATACCGCCGTAGTCCAACACCTCGCGCGCCTTCGAGCCGCTTTTGGCCGGTCCGATAACGCCTTGCTCTTCGAGGTGATCGACGATCCGGGCCGCTCGAGTGTAGCCGATGCGCAAACGCCGCTGCAGCAAAGAAATCGAAGCGCGACGCATTTCACGCACGATTTCGACCGCTTCATCATACAAGGGATCCAAATCCTCGTCCGCTGCGTCTTCCTCGTCCCACATGGGCACTTGTTTGAGCGGCACGCCGGAAGGGATGGTCTCGGCCGGGCCGATTTGCGAAGGTTGGGTTACATCCCCGCCCAGCGCGGCGTTTTTCCAAAAGCGAGTCAGCCGCGAGAGTTCGATTTCGGAGACAAAAGCCCCCTGCATGCGAATCGGCGCGGCGGCATCCGGCGCCTGAAAAAGCATGTCCCCTCGACCGAGCAATCTTTCGGCACCCGGTTGATCGAGAATCACGCGGCTGTCGACCGAAGATGCCACGGCGAACGCAATGCGTGAGGGAAAATTCGCCTTGATCAATCCGGTCACCACATCGACGGAGGGACGCTGTGTTGCAATCACCAGATGAATCCCCGTGGCGCGTGCCAGTTGCGCCAGGCGTGTAATGACGCGCTCGGTTTCGTCAGGCGCCATGATCATCAGATCCGCCAATTCATCGATCACCACGACCAGGTATGGCAATTCTCTCCCTTGAACGTCTCGCATTCGACGATTGTAATCCTCGATATTTCGCGTGCCTTCTTTGGAAAACCGTTGATAACGTGAATCCATTTCACGCGAAATCCATTGCAGCGCAGGGACCACGCGCTCCAAATCGACGATCACTGGGGCGAGGAGGTGAGGAATTCCATTGTAGTAGGTCAGCTCGACGCGCTTCGGATCGACCATCAAGAATCGCAGCTGATCCGGTGTGTGTTGCAAGAGAAGCGAAGTGATAATGGCGTTGACACACACCGACTTGCCAGAGCCCGTCGTCCCGGCGATGAGCAGATGCGGCATTCTGGTTAAACTGGCCACAACGGGATGCCCGGAAACATCTTTGCCCAGCCCCAACCGCAAGCGTGAGTCGATCTTACGATATTGATTCGATTCCATTAGATCTCGCAACGCCACGAGCGTGACTTCCGTGTTGGGCACCTCGATTCCGATGTAGCCCTTGCCCGGAACAGGCGCCTCGACTCGAATGGACGGCGCTGCCAGCGCCAGGGCGAGATCATCCGCGAGCGCTGAGATTTTACTCACTTTTACCTTGGTTCGCCGCCCGCCTCGCCCTTCGATGAAGTCCGGCTCCACACCGAACTGCGTGATCGTTGGCCCTCGATTGATCTCCACCACACGAGCCGGCGCACCGAATGCCTGAAGCGTTTCTTCGATCAATTTGCCTCGTTCACGATCGAAAGCCTCATCTGCTTTTCCAGCCGTACCGAGATCGAGGATTTCGGCCAATGCGGGCAAGGACCACGCTTTGCCGGACGACGTTTCCTCGTGCTGGAATTCTTCTTGCGCAGAGGGCTGCGGCCGAGGCATTTCGTGTTGCGCGCTGACCTTCTCGGGGGTGGCCGGGGACACTCTGTCGACAACCGGCGGAATGTAAGCCGGCTGCGATGGCCTGATAACTTTTTCCCGTAGGAAGTCGACTGCCCATCGCACGCCCTGGACGAGCAACGACCAGAGTTCCGGGATCGAAAGCCCTGCGGCAAAGATCATTCCGATCAGAAACCACGCCAGTAGGACTACGGCGGTGCCGGCGCCACCCAGCGCACCGAAAAAAATGGCCAGGAATGCGGCCCCGATCGCACCTCCACCCCGTCCCAAACGGGCTTCCGCCATACCCGTGTCAAAATCGGTGACTCCCAACACGGCATGCAGGAAGGTCAGGGTCCCAAGGAAAAGTAGTACGATTCCAATCACGCGCTCCAATTCCAAGACGGGAAGCTGTCTCCCGAAGGTGCGCGCTATGAGCCATAAACCGCATCCGAACCCGGCAAGCAGAGCCAGGTACATCCCCCAACCGAACGTCCAACGCAGCACGTCGAGCCAGGCTGCAATAACGACACCCTGGCTGCCGGTAAAGAGAGCGATGCCCGTGATCACGCTCAAAACGAGCAGCAGCAATCCGAATAAATCGAGTTTGCGATCCCGGGACAGGCTCCAACCACGAAGCAATGAGCCGCGCGATGAGCTGCGCCGGGAAACGCTCTTGCTCCTGGATTTTCTTTTTCGCCGGGCGGATGTTTTTCTCTTTTTGGTCACTCGGGACTCCGCAGGTCGGATTATAGCACGGCAGCGGCGACCTTCGCTCGCCCATGCTACAATTGCAGCCATGAAGTTTTCATCCGCGTTCGATCTGCTGATCAGCACCCACTTTCTACGCCAGGAGCCGGAAGACGACATGCGCGCCCTGGCCGCCACGCTGAAGCGCGAGACGTATGAAGCGGGGGCAGTCGTCATCCATCAAGGCTCACGGCCGAAGGCGATGTATTTCATTGCCCAGGGTGAGGTCGATGTCGTTCGCAAGCATCCCGAACGAGGCGAAGACAAACTCGCCACGCTGAAAGCGGGTGACACGTTCGGGGAAATCGAGATGATCTACGCCCAGATTCGATTCGCGACCGTACGGGCCACGCAATCCACGGTGGTCTACCGCTGGGACCGGCTGGCGATGACGGATTTCATGAAGCAGCACCCCGCAGCGCTGGCGAGTCTGCGGTTCGCCGTTCAAAGCCGCCGGCTGGCCCGGAAAGTCCGCTTCGATTGGCTGGCCGATGATGAAGTGATATACGGCCTGGCGCGCAAGCACAATGTGCTGCTGTTTCAATCCCTTACGCTGCCCATGATCCTGCTGGTTACGGCCGCATTGCTTATTGTCTATGGCCTCGTCCGCGAACAAGTGGCGATTTCCCGGGTCGGTGCGGTCATGCTCATATCTGGATTCGCCCTCGCCGCCTGGCGCTGGATCGACTGGAGCAACGATTACTACGTCGTCACCAACCGCAGGGTGGTCTGGTTGGAGAAAATCGTCGGCATCTACGACAGCCGCGTCGAAGCGCCTCTGCACATGCTGCTTTCCGTCAGTGTGAGTACGGAAATGGTCGGCCGCATGATGGACTACGGCGACGTGGTGATCCGCACTTATACGGGCAAAGTCGTTTTCCGCAACATGGAGAATCCCACCGCCATGGCTGCGATCATCGAAGAGCACTGGCAGCGTTTGCGCGCCCAGCAGGAACAAACCGATCGCGAGAGTTTGCGGGAAGCCGTTCGCCAGCGGCTCGCTCCGGAACCTGAGCCGGAAGAACAGTCGACCGCCGAAGTCGAAGCAGCGCCCTTACGGGAACAAACCGAGGGCAGAGTCGGACTCTTGCATTCCTTCTTCAAGGTCCGCTACGAGGAACAGGACATCATTACGTACCGCAAACACTGGGCCGTTCTGCTGCGGGAGATCGCTGCTCCTTCCCTGTCCATCCTGCTCACGGTCATTCTGCTCGTCGCCGGGTTGGCCGGTTGGGTCACTTTTCTTCCGACGACGACCTTAATCCCCCTTGTCGTTCTGCTGCTGATCGCGCTGGTGTCATGGTGGTGGTATCGATATGTGGATTGGTCCAACGACATCTACCAGATTACCCCGGAGCAGATCGTCGACGTTTATAAGAAACCGCTGTCCCGGGAAGTGCGCAAAGTGGCGCCGCTGGAAAACGTGCTCAGCACCGAGGTCGATCGCAAGGGCGTTCTCGGTTATTTCATGAACTACGGTGATGTGGTCACCAACATCGGCACTGCCATGTTCGTCTTCGAAGGCGTGTTCGATCCCGTGGGTGTTCAGCAGGACATCGTTCACGCCCAGGAAGCATTAATCCAAAGACAACACGAGATGGAGCGCAAGCAGCGTCAAAGCGAGATGGTAGAATTATTAGATATCTATCACGATGAGTATTCCAACGTAAAGAAGTTTCCGGAATCCGAAGAAGATCAAAACCATGGCTATCCGTGAAATTGTTACCCCGCCCAACCCAACACTGCGCCAGCGCGCCAAGAACGTGCACAGCATTACACCGGCCATCGAGATTCTAATTGAGGACATGATCGAAACCATGCGCGCTGCCAACGGCGTGGGACTGGCCGCTCCGCAGGTGGACATCGGGCAACGCGTGATCGTCGTCGAGTACGGTGAGGGCTCTGAAGATCCCGAAAAGGAAAACAAGCCGGCCAAGCTGTACGTCGTCGTAAACCCCGAAATCGTGCGCCGTTCGAAGGACACGGTTTTAGGAAACGAAGCCTGCTTATCCATCCCAGGATTTTATGGTGAAGTCGTACGCTACGAGAAGATCACGGTCAAAGGACTCGACCGGCACGGAAAACCCTTCCGTCTGAAACCCAACGGCTGGCTTGCGCGAATATTCCAACACGAAATCGATCATCTCGATGGCGTGCTCTTCATCGATCGCGCCAACGAGGTCTGGAAGATCGAAGAAGCCCAAATCGAAGCCCCCCCGGGCGCGTAGCCCATCGTTGCCGTGCGCCGGCATTCTGCTTTCGGCTCGCGCGAACTGATCCGCGGCGCGATCCTATGCTACAATCCATGCGCCGATGCAATTAAACCACCTGTCGCTTACCCATTTTCGAAACTTCACTCGTCTCGATCTGGCCTTCACCGCAGGCGTGACCATTCTGGTAGGTGCAAACGCACAGGGAAAGACGAGTCTGCTCGATGCCATCCATTACCTGACTTCCGCACAATCCCCACACACGAGCAACGACCGCCACCTGATCCATTTCGACGCGCTGCAGGATTCCCCGCCTTTCGCCCGCATCGTGGCCGAAATCCAGCGCAACGCACTTGCATCGCACGAGACGGATAACGCCGCGCATAAACCCAAACCACTGCGTATCGAAATCCGCCTCGTTCTCAACAGTATCGGTCCGGCGAACACTCAACGCCTGCGCAGGGAGGTACTGGTCAACGGCGTTAAGCGCAGAGTAAGCCAGTTGGCTGGCGTCTTCAATGCGGTGATGTTCCTGCCCAAGGACATGCGCGTCGTGGAAGGTTCGCCTTCCGAACGACGCGACTTTCTCGATAACGCACTTTGCCAAGCGGATCCCATTTATGCCCAAACCTTGTCAGAATACACCGCCGTGCTTTCCCAGCGTAACGCGCTGCTCAAGCAGCTGCAGGAACGCAAACCCGGAAAGGACGAGATCACGTACTGGGATGAAAAACTCTGCGAGTACGCTGCCGCATTGATTACGACGCGTCGGGCCATGCTGCAGGAGATCAATGAACGTGCGCGCCCGATCCAGCGTGACATCTCCCGGGGAAAGGAAAGTTTACGACTGGAATATCTTCCATCGTTCCTGGAATCGCCTCGATCCGAATCAGGCAAGGGGGAAGAAAAGTCATCGATCGACGGCGAGGTTCAGGCCGGCGCAGAAGCAATCCGATCCACGTTGATGATCGCTCTCCGGCGCAAACGAGCCGAGGAGATCGCCCGCGGCACCACCACGGTCGGCCCCCATCGAGACGATTTCCGTTTCCTGGCCAACGAAATCGACCTTCGTTATTACGGGTCGCGTGGCCAGAACCGCACGGCCATGCTGGCGACTCAGTTGGCTGAGGTGGATTGGCTGCGGCAGAAAACGGGTGAATACCCGGTCTTGCTCTTAGACGAAGTCATGGCGGAGTTGGACCCCATGCGCAGAGCAGATTTACTCGAACGGCTGAGTACGGCGCATCAAGCGATTCTCACGTCCGCCGATCTGGAAATGTTTACCGAGGAATTTCGCAGCCGAGCCGAGCTGCGCCGGATCGCAAATGGGGTCGTTTCTCCCTTTCAAGATGCATGACGCTACCAGCATCGAAAATTTGATTCATGGAAGGGGACGTTTCGCAGGAATGCCAACTCTGCGCGGGTATTTCGGCGGCGTCGCTGCGCTTTTTTCGACCACGATCAAATAACGCGCTTCGACGACGCGCGGCAACTCGAGGGGAATGATCTGTTTCAGCTTTCCACCTAATATCCGCAGTGCTTCCTCTGCAGCATGCGCTTCCACAGGGCCGGTCTCACCCTTTTGGATCACAGCTTTTCCACCAACGTGCAGCAGCGGCAATAAATATTCCACCAGCACGGGCATGGAAGCGACCGCACGAGCTACCGCCCAATCATATTTCTGGCGATGCTCATCTGCATGGCCGACGTTCTCCGCACGATCGTGGAGTAGTTCGACACCGTTCAGCCCGAGCGTTTTGACTACGTGCCGGCAAAATTCGACCTTCTTGCCGATCGATTCGACCAGGGTCAACTTCATCTGGGGACGCAGTATCTTCAACGGCAATCCGGGGAATCCCGCACCACTCCCCACATCCACCACGCGTTCATATCTAGGTGCACCCATCACAAGAATGCAGGTCATCGAATCCAGGAAATGTTTGATCTCGATGTTCATCGGATCGGTTATTGCGGTCAGATTGAAACGTCGATTCCAGGAAATTAACTCGGCGGCGTAGCGTTCGAATGCCAGCATTTGGTCCGGTGATAAATCGATGCGCAGAAGTCTCCGGGCTGCGGCTTTCAGCCCCACGTACGTGCTCACGAATTCTACAGCACTCCTCGCATGAGACGGATCGTCGGGCGAAGTTCGCCGACGACGTGCCCCCGATTGTTGCTGACACTTGTAGCACCCTGCACGAGTTCGGCGTGTTCTTCTGGCGATAATGCCTCCAGCAAACGCAGGACTTCCAGGCTGACCAACGAGCGGGCCCGCCGTGCATAGTCGCCATCGGCGATCTTGATCGCCACACCCAGACCGGGCGAATTGGGCCGCAAGCTTCCAGGTCGTATCCCCAGCGCCTGAAAACCCTCCGCGCCCGCTTTGCTTACGATGCGCCCGTTCGTTGCCCGCATCAAACGCGTGTCGAAGCGGCTGGATCCAGCCACCAAAAAAGGATGTGACGTCATCGCAGCAACCACGGCATCACAGGCTTTTAATCGTTTCGAGGCCAATCCATTCGGGTCCACCAGTCGGGCAAAGGCCGTGGACGCCGCATACAATGAAATGCCAAACGTGGGCACGGTGCAGCCGTCAACCCCGACGGCAATTTCAGCCTCTTCGAGGCCACACATCTCAGCGACGATCATCCGGATTCTCCGCTGCACCGGGTGGTCGGGCTGCTCGTAGTCTCCGATGGACTCCTGCAGGAAAGTCGCCGAGGCCAACATGCCGGCATGCTTGCCGGAACAATTATTTCGCAGCGGGGATAACGCCCGACCTTCTTGCCGCAAGCGCTGCGCCGTTTCCCTGTCGAAAGGACGATGGACGCCACAGTGCAGGTCGTTCTCCTCCAAGCCGATCCGCTTCAGAATTGACACAACTGCTGCCACATGGTCATCCGTTCCATCGTGGGAGGCGCAGGCGATGGCGAGTTGTTCCGAAGTGAAACGGAAATGTTCTGCCGCACCCGATTCGAGCAGACACAACGCCTGAAGCGGCTTCGCCGAAGAGCGCATGTAGGTCACGATGCCTGGATCTCCACACCAGGCTTCCAACGTTCCGCTTGAATCGGATATCGCCACGGCGCCATGATGCAGAGATTCTACGGTCTCACCCCGGGTGACATCCAGAACTGCTGCATATTCCATCGACAAATGACCTCGTTAAATCTTCAAATGGGTTTGATAAATGAAACCGCTCGAATGCTTTAGTTTTCGGAAGGATACATTTTTGAATGAAGGTGTATCACACTCGCTTTTAATCTGAGCATACATGTATCAGCCCTGGCAGACTGGACCTTTGTAAAACTCGCGATCAGTTCCTTTGCATAGCCATCGGCGAGTTCGGGAGAACCGCCGCGTTTCGCGAAATCCTGGATTCGATTCGGAATACGCCGCAAGAAGCGCGCCATGTCGTTGACATCGCTGCGCTTGACCAGTCCATCCCTCCCCGAGACAAACTTATACGCACGAAAACGCGCGCCTCTCAGATCGTCGAGACTCTCCAGCCATTGGTCAATGTTTGCGTTCCCAAAGTAAGGGGGCTCATTGACCGTGACCGCATCCCCAATAAATACGACTTTCGCTTCCGGCAGCACCATCCAAATTGCACCCGGAGTCGGTCCCGGGCGGTGGAGGAAAAGCACCGTGCGTTCTCCGATATGGACCCGCATCTCGACTGAAAACGTCAATTGGGGAACCGCTCGACGCACACCGGTGATGCGCTTCAATCGATCCGCTTCGGCGCCGATCGGATTCGCTCTGCCCTTGAAACTGTCCGACCAGGCACTCATGGCGATTCGTGTGCGATCATGCCCGAGTGTTGGGAAATTGACCACGCGAGCGCCCAGCACGCGGTCCACGTGCGAATCAAGCAACACCATGTAGCGTACATTGCCGAGATCGGACAGCGTACTGATCCAGGTACGCGTATCTTCCACCCGCAGCGGGCAATCCACTGCAATCACACCCTCCTGTGCGACAACCGCACCGAGTAAGACGGCAGGGTATTCGTCCTCGATGAAAACGCCGGAAGCGATCTTGCGCATACCGTTCTCCAAGATTCGGATTCAATGATCTAATTATAATGGAAGGGTAAAATGAAAAGTGGAACCTTCGCCTTGTGTGCTCTCGACCCAGATTTTTCCGCCATGCGCTTCCACTGCGAGACGGCAGAACGCAAGCCCGAGTCCCCTGCCTTTTGGCTTCCCCTTGCGATGAATGCGTGCATATTTCTCGAAGATGCGTTTTTGATCGGCTGGAGGAACTCCGCTGCCGCTGTCTTTTACGCTGACATCGAGAACCCCTTTTGCTTTGTGTGCAGACACACGGATTTTACCGCCCGTTCGCGTGTATTTGATCGCATTCTCCAGCAGATTGGTCATGACTCGCAGGATTAAATCGAAATCGATATCCACCTCGGGCAGTTCCGGCATGGGTTCGATTTCCAGCGTATGCTCTTTGGCTTCAGCCATGGGTCGAACTTCTTCGACCGCTTCTTCGATGAGCGTGGAGACCGATGTCTTTTGTTTGTCGATAACCGCATTTCCTGCTTCGAGACGATCGAGATCGAGCAACGATTCGATCAATCGCGATGCGCGTCGACTGGAACGTTGTGCGATGGAAAGCACGGATTGAAAAGCCTCATCTTCCTTCATCGTCGATGTCTCCAGTACCTCGAGACTCGAAATGATGTTACCGATGGGCGCACGCAAATCATGGAAAATCATCGACGTCAGATCGGAACGCAATTGTTCCAGTTCAATACGTTCGGAGACATCCCGTAAAATCCATTGAAACACCGGTTGTTGATCGATGTCGATACGTTTGACATGAATCTCGATCGGTAAAGTTTGATCTTCACTCTGTGGCATTGGGGGGTCCGACGAGAAGGTCTCACCAGGATCGAGCTGCGCCAATTCCTTCTCTACGGAATCCGCATACGGGATGCCCAACTCGAAGACCGAACGTTCCCGCAGACTCTCTCGTGAATGACCCAGGAAGCGTTCCGCATGACGGTTTGCGTCTTTGATGGAGCCATCTAAATCCGTTATGAGTAAGGGATCGATGCTGTCCTCGAACAAACTGGCGTAGCGCAGCTGTGCGGACCGGGTTTCCGAGAAAAGTCTGGCACGAATGATCGCCGACCCCGCCAGGTAAGCAATGCCGATTAAAAGTTCGATCTGTTCTTCGCGAAAGGTGTCTCCCCGAGGATTGATCGCTTCCAGCACGCCGATCGTCCTGGACTCAGCCAGAATCGGGGCGGCCGCAATGGTGTGGGTGACAAAGCCGGTTTGTTCGTCGATTTTTGGATAGAAACGCGAGTCCTTATTTACGTCGGGAATCACGACCGGCTGGCTGTTTTCGACGACCCAACCGGCGATTCCCTGGCCCCGCTTCAATCGCAGCCCGACCAGATGATCGGCTGACTTTCCACTCACGAATCTGAATTCGAGTGTGTCTGTTGTCTCGTCGAGCAAGGCTACAGAGGCAGCTTCTGCGTCCAGGCTGGACAGGGTTCGTTTCAGGATGCGCTCGATTATTTCATCGATGTTAAGGCTCTCGGTGACCACCTGCGCAGTGTGCGCCAACGCGGAAAGCGCTTGCACTCTGCGTTGGCTTTCGGCGAACAATTGGGCGTTTGCCACCGCCGCTGCCGCCTGTTCCGCAAAAGCCGTGACCAGTTCCACCTCTGCGGGACCGAATACGCCTACACTGTTGCTGTCGACGTTAATCACTCCCACTGCCCGATCACGCACGATCAGCGGAGCCCCGATCCAACTGCGGATGATTTCCGATTCGGGATGTTTTTCCCATTTGATCCAACGTTCATCCAATTGCACGTTATCCACACACAGCGGCTCGACCGTTTTTAACACCGCGCCGGTCAAGGTGTCCAATCCAATGGGCACTTTCAAGCCCAGAATGGCCGCTTCGTCTTTTAATCCCCTCGCCGCGACGAGCATGAGGCTTTCGCCTTCAACTACGAAGATGCTGGCACTGTCGTAAGTGATCAATCGCGCGAGTTGATCGAGTATCTGCGAGAAGACCTGCGTGGGATCGAGCGTCGAGTTGATCGTGCGTGCGATTTCCTGCAGAGTCGACGCGAAACGGCGCCGCTCCTGCTCGGCGGTGAACAGGCGCGCGTTCTCAACTGCCACACTCGCCTGATCCGCGATGGCTTGCAGTAACGTCAGATCATCTTCACTGAAATAACCCGCCTGGGAGTGGACCATGGTGAGCACGCCCACAACACGCTCGCGAAGGAGCAGGGGGACGCTGATCGCCGAGCGGCTGCCTTCATCTGCTTCGTCTGCGCTTTGCTGCAGCCAACGTTCGTCATCGAGTGTACTGGAAACGAAAGCCGGCTTTCGATTCTCAAATACCCAGCCGGCCAGGCCCCGATCGAATGGATCCTCCAATTTCTCGGTGGTATGATCGATTACCTTACCTTCGTAGAAAACCGCCCCCTCCGTCAAATGGCCGTTTTCATCGAGAACGATGATGCTGCCGCTGGCCGCGGCAACTTTTTCGATCGTCAACCTCAAAATGCGCTGCAGGAGTTCGTTGAGATCCAACTCCGAGGTCAACTCGCGACTTATCGAGTAGAGAAGCTCAAGAGAGGCGCGTGCGCGCTCTGTTGGAGGTAAATTCGATGTCATTGAGGCCACTTACCCTTCGGCGGCGGTTTCGGATATCGCCATCGACGCTTACTCGATCGAGCATACACCGTCGAGAAGGATTTGTGTACTGGTGCGAGTATAGCATAGGGGCATGTGCGAGCAAACATTATTCATGCCCTATTCGTATAGTAAAAAAGGCATAAATAATAGACCGCCCGAAAGGCGCCTATACACACTTTTACCCGATTTTTGCCATTCAAGAGTCAAAAACACCGACTCTCGGCCTTGATTCTAACTTATAGAAGAGCCCTGGCGGCGTTCAGGAAACCGAAAAAAGCGCGGCTCAATCCCTCCTGCGCTCGCGCTTACTTTTCAATTCCTCCCGAAAAACGAGTGACAATATAACATTGACGATCCCAACGATAATGGCACCCAGAAACGCAGCCCACACCGAGTCGACGGTGTATCCAAACCCCGGCGTGAACGAATTTCCGATCCACCCCGTGAGCCAGAACAGAAATGTATTGATGACGAGGACGAACAACCCCATGGTCAGCACGATCAGTGAACAACTGAGCAGCTTCAACAACGGACTCAATACATTGTGAACCAGGGTAAAGACCAATGCCATCGCCAAGATCGCCAGACCGGTGGTGTTTTCCGCATGAATTCCCGGGATCCATCCGGTTCCGACCGTGAGATACAGTGCGATCATATTTATGACCCATCGCAGCGCAAAACGATTCATCCCTTTCTCCTCTACTGCAAACCTCGAACATGGATCCCCAACACAGATACCTTGTACCGCGTTGGAATTGTATCCGTTCGGAATGCTTCACTCGATAAACAACTCGACGTGGTGCCCCTCTTCCTCGTCCACGATGTCCACAACCTTACCCGTCAGGCCTTGATTCAGGGCATCGATCATTTCTTCCATGGCGACTTCTTGCTCGATGGAAGGCACGAAACGCGCCCCCATGCGCAGGCCGACGTTCACCAAATCGATCGGCAGGTTCACCTTGACGGATTCCTTCCCCGTTCGCAAATCGGTCACCCGGACACGCAGCCAGCGTGCGTCACCGCTCTGGATCGTCTGCTGCAACTTTTGTTTTGCCAGCGCAGAAAGAAGGCGCGCACCTTCATCCGCGGAGATCTTTCCCTCCTCGACCATCTTCAGGATTTTCATCCGTTCATCTGTCGTAGCCATAACTAACTCCTTACCCAACAATTCTTTGGGATCAATTTCACTTGTCTCCGATACTGCACCACGATTACCACCCGCCACTGCGGATCAACCCAGCGTAACTTCCACTTGCTCTCCCTTATCGCCTTCCGTGATGTCGATGAGGATTGGCGGTCCCTGCGTCAGATTATTTTCCAATTCATCCAACGCGAGCAGGATCTCATCGACTCCGGTCCGATCGAGCCCGGGTGCATAATGACCGAAATTTCTCAGTCCCCACGCCGCGAATCGGGTTGGAATGGGCAAGCGAACGCTTAACTTTTGCGCGCGTCTCCCCTTGTGTTCGAATATCCGTAGATGCACCCAGGGGGAATGTATCGTGCCCACACCCAGAATCGCAAGCACGGCGCCCAGCAGTAAAAGCGGCCCCGCACACAGCCACCACCAGCCCCCTAACGTGGCTACACCCCAACCGAAAACGAGAAACCCGAATCCAATGGCGAAGAGAATCAGCCACCAGGAACGAGTCTGCAGGGGATCTTGCGCATCAGGCTGATCCGCTTCTTTTTCCACGGACGGACTTCTTTGTTCCATGAGCAGGCGCTCGGCTTCTTCAACATCGATTTGCCCCTGCTCCAATTGCTGGAGCACGTCCATGTTTTCCAGTGTTTCCACGTCGGTTTTTACGTCCTTCGAGTCCATATCGTTCGACATCATCTTCTCCTTATTCTCCCGCAAGCACTTCTTGAATTTGGGCACCAGGCTGTGCTTGCTGGTAAGTTTCTTGATCCGCATTTGCGGTTTGATCTGCCTGCAGCATCCGCCCCATAGCGACGCCGGCGATCAGGATAATGACGCCCGCAAGGACAAACGTCTCTCGCAGACCGAGCATGCCTGCGACCCATCCAGCGAGGCCCATAGATAATAGATTCGTCAGCGAGGATGCCATGTCCATCACCGACCCCGCCCTTCCCAATAAACCTTCCGGAACGCCGCGCTGCAGCATCGTGCTCAGGCTTGCGTTTATCGGTGGAAGTGTAAATCCGATCAGCGGCATGGCCGCCACAATCAGGCTCAACGCCGGCGCTAACCCAAACGCACCAATCCCCAGGCCCAAACCGATCATCGCCACGACCGAAATCTTCAGCGATGTAAGACGTTTTGCGAGCGCACCGATCGATAGTGCTCCGAGGACCATGCCTGCGCCCTGCGCAGTCTCGATTCCGCCCAGGACTTTTGGATCGACGACGAATGCGTCGCGAAGGAAGGGAACGAAGAGCACGTTCACCGCACCGATACCCAACATGGCGATGCCGATTCCCAGAGTTACACCTTGAAGCAAGCGGCTCTGAATCACGAATCGGACACCTTCGCGGAAATCCTGCATGGCTGATCTTGAGCTTTCCCTCGAAGCAACTGCTCGGGTGACCACCCCGCTGATGCCCAACACGAGAACACCCGATACCATAAAGCTTGCCGAATCGACCCAGAATGCTGCCTGGGTTCCCCAAAAGCCAATGACCAATCCTGCCAGGGCAGGGCCAGCAAGTTTGGCAATCGTATTGCCCAACTGCATGGAGCCATTCGCGGACATCAATTCATCCTGACGAACCAGAGACGGCAGCAGCGCCGTGCGTGCCGGATAGAAGAAGACCCCAAACGAAGCCAACAAGAAGGCGGTCAGGATGGCAACGGGTAAATCCGTTGAGGACTGCAGCAATAGATACCCCGGTGCGATGATCGCTCGTGCCACATCGGAAAAAACCATCACTCGTTTACGATCCCAGCGGTCCACCAACGTTCCGGCGAACAATCCCAGCACCAACGTCGGCAGTGCATAGGCGATCAGAACCAAACTCAACGCTTGGGCCGACGCCCCCGCACTATCCGAAAGGTCGTCGATGCGAATCGCGATGGCCAGAAAGCTGAACGAATCGCCGGCCGCCGAGATCATCTGTGCCAACCAGAGTAGTCGGAAATTCCGATTTCGTACCATTGAATGCCTCGCTCTCAAGAAGTACTTCTGAATTACCTGCGCCTTTTATTCCATACCGTCCGCAGCGAGCGATAAAAATCCGGGAGCCGTGATCGACTTTAATCCCTCATTTCCATCTTCATCCAGGTTAATCGTCTTTTTTCTTCGAAACCCAAATCACGCAGTTGGTCTTCGGCAATCCCCGTGGGATATTCCAGCTCGATGCGAGCCTTCCGGAGCGGAAGATCACCCAAACCACACACCAACAATTCACGCTCGACATGATCGTGTGCTTTCGGATCGACGACCAGCAGCATACGCCAGGCGTCGATCTCGGGACCCCAGCGCAAACTCAGACTCCCCACCAAGACATCCTCCTCACACACGACCCAATGTCGTTCTCCTCCCATTAACATCGAATCCATCAACCCCATCGAGCGGTAGACGCTCGATCCCGGGGGATAAGGCCAAATCAATCCTTCCGGGTAAATGCGTCGAGCCAACGCCACCTGCTCCTGCCATTCCTCCCGGAATCGCGCTCTGGCGCGCCCCGTCGTCATCGAGCGGAACCTGCTCCGCTCGAATTTGCCGACCCAGGTCGTCCGCCTGGCGATCGTCTCGAAACCGAGCTGGGTATACAATTCCTGCACACCGCGATTGTCGCTTTCCGTCTGTAAAAGCAGTACACGGCCCTTATGCTCGTGAACGTACGCAACGCATGCTTTTACCAGCCGGCGCGCGATTCCCTGGCGTTGAAAGTCCGGATGTACGGCCACATTGACCAGGATCCAGCGCCGGGCGTGGCCTCCGACCGTCAGCACGCTGGCGTTCCCTACGAGTCGCCCTTCGACTTCCCAGACGAAGCCGTGCGGCCGGGCTGCAGGTGGCAGCAGAGAGAAACTCAAAATCCACCCGAGCCAACCCAAGCGGCCCATGAATTTCATCCAGCCCAGCATCCGTTCGCTTCCCGCTTCCAGATTGCTGGAGAAGGCAACCTCGATCAACTGCGCCAGGGCACGCATATCCCGCTTCGGATCGACCAGGCGCATGCCGGTCGCCGGGCCGGAAGATCGCGTCAGGATTGTCGCCGTCACGCCTCACCCTCCAGAGCACCGAGCAACTTCTCCGCTTCCTCGACGTTGATTTTTCCGTCCTCGACCATACGCAGAATGGTCATGCGCTCTTCGTCGCTTACTTCGGCGGACTTCGATCCATACTTGCCGAAAGAAATGCGTACATTCTTTCCATCGGAAGCGCCATACGTCGCAGCTCGTTTCTGCGCCCTTTCCGCCTTCCTGCGAGCTTTGGAGACGGACTTTCGCACTCGCTCCGCGATGCGGTCGGCGTCGAATGCAAATGCGCCGCCGACGATGGCGCCCACGCGAGCTTCCATTTCCGCCGCGCTCGCTTCCGCCCGATTCGTGATGTCGTCTATCCAATCCTCGGTACTGAACGATTCATATTTGCCCACACGCAGCCACAAATCGCCTCCCGACGTAAGATCGACGTCCCCTTGCCCGTCGCCAAGACGAAATACGACGCCCTCTTCGGCTTCTTCGAATTCTCCCGGTTCCACCAGCACCAATTCACCGCCCGCGTTCACTTGCACGTTCGCCGAAGATTCTTCCGGCAGGTAGCAAGTCAGATCGCTGCCCGTAACGACGCGCGAAGCCGCCTCTTTCTGCGGAACGATTTCTACACTGGCGTCGCCCCCGACAGTGACATCGACGGCCCCTTGTACAGCCCGCAGCACGAGATCACCGCCAATTGCATTGCAGCGCACGGCACCTTCCACTTTCTCGATGACTGCGTCCCCGCCTACCTGCGCAACGACCAGATCGGAGTCCATCTTTCGTGCGGTAAGATCGCCGCCAATCCATTGGATTTCGGTACGTCCGATGCGCTTCAAGCGCAGATCACCACCTACACTCTCCACTGCCAACGATTCGCTCAAACCTTTCGCATGGACATCTCCGCCCACACGTTCCACTGCCACTGGAATGGAAGCGGGCAGGTAGACCAGTACAGCCGAGCGTGCGGAAATCGAAATTTTGTCCTCATCCTGCACGACCTTCAATTCACCGTAGTCCGGTGCCTGCGCTTCCAATTTCGATCCGCTTCTCCCGGAAATGCGCAAATCTCCACCGATTGATTCGATTCGCACCTTCGTCTTCTCATCCACATCCAAGTTGAATTTTTCCATTTTATTTTCCTCATTCTTACGTTCTTCAGAATTTCTATTCGCCCTCCAGAAGACGCATCGCATCTTCCGATGAGATTTCCCCGCTGGCCAACTCATCCAGGATGCGGTGGCGTTCGTCATCACTCAACCGCTGTGGCTCAGGCCCCACGGGAAATCCCAAAGCCCGGATGACCTGCGTCAAGCGCCCGCGCAGCGTGGGGTAGGACAACCCCAATTCGTCTTCCATGCGGCTGAGTTTCCCCTCGCAGCGAATGAACGTTTCCACAAAGGAGAGTTCCTCTTCCGAAAGCCGTCCAAAACGTCCGAGGCTGAAATGACCTTCGATGGTCGTGTCGCAGCTGCGGCAGTGATAGCGGGTGATCTCAAGCGCTTGATCACACACGGGACACGTGGATAACATGGTATTCATTGGCCACACTCCATCAAATCTTGCGGATAACGGATCGCTCCACAACCCATTCTCCTCATCGAGGAGCTGTATGTCGATACGAAAGGATATTGTTCCTGTTTATAGATCATTCGACTTTCAGCTAACACTTTGATTTGATCCGATATTCGAAGTCAACGTCTGTTCCGCGATCGTTGAATATCGCTGCTGGATGCGCTGGCCAGCGGATGCCAGCCAACCACCGAGGCGGAATGCAGCAATGTAATAGAAGTGCGGTCGCTGGTTTACTCCGCTCACCATCGAGCGAACCCATCGCTCGTGAGCCGCATCACAACGTAATGCTTCGATTCTCGCTTCGCTTGTGATTACTTCGCTCCATCGTAACATGATCCACTCCCTTTCCCATTCACGAGCGTCATACGCTTCGTTTTCATCTCCCGATCTCCATCCTGTCTGTTTCCACAACAAATTGAACTCGAAATAGATATTTCTTATCTTTTGTTCATTATTTGTCAGAATATAGCACAATATTATTGATATTGTCAAGTATGTGTTCAATATTATTCATCTTGAGATAAACATTATTGAATCCCGCGATTTTTAGCACCAAATTCAATAGATTCGCCTACATCTCCGGATTTGTGTCTGTTACAATCGGACAAACCTTTATCGAGGGAAGAAACGATGCCAAAGCTTTTCATTCCCGGGCCGACAAACGTCGCAGACGAAGTGCTCGAGGCACAAACGAAAGCTGTGATCGGCCACCGCAGCCAGGCGCTTGCCGATCTCATGGGCCGAATTCAGCCGATGTTGAAACAGGTATTTCAAACCGAAAATCGGATTTTCATCACCGCATCGTCGGGAAGCGGGCTGCAGGAAGGTGCGCTGCGCAACTGCGTCGCCGAACGATTATTGATCTGCGTCTGTGGTGCCTTCGGAGAGCGCTGGCATGCTGTTGCCCTGAGCAATGCGATCCCCGTCGATCGCCTCGACGCCACCTGGGGGGAACCCAACACGGCGGAGCAAGTCGTTGCCGCACTCCAACGCAAGAATTACGATGCGTTGGCGATCGTCCACAACGAGACCTCGACGGGAGTCGAGAATCCCCTCGCAGACATCGCCTCGCGCGCGCGCCAGGTCAATCCCGATTTAATGATTCTTGTGGATGCCGTCTCCTCAGCCGCCGGCGTCGATATCCCCGTGGACGAATGGGATCTCGACGTTTTGCTGACCTCCTCCCAAAAATGCTTCGCCCTCCCACCGGGCCTCGCCTTTGCGGCCGTCAGCGAGAGAGCACTGCAGCGTGCCGAGAACATCCCGTATCGCGGCTGGTATTTCGACTTTCTACTCTACAAGCGATACCTGGAGCGCAACATGACTCCCGCCACGCCTGCAGTCACCCTGCTTTATGCCCTCGAGACGCAGCTCGGACGTATCCTCGAGGAAGGAATCCGGGCGCGCTTCGAACGCCACCGCGAACTGGCCCAACTCGCGCAATCCTGGGCGCAGGATCGTTTTGCCCTCTTCGCCGCCGAAGGGTATCGTTCGAAAACGGTCACGACCGTGCGCAACACCCGCGGTATCGACTTCAACCAACTCAGTTCTTTCCTGCAAAAAAGCGACATGGTCCTGGCCAACGGCTACGGGAAACTGAAGGGCGAAACCTTCCGCATCGGACACATGGGGGAGACAACGTCAGCGGATCTTCAATCGCTGCTCGGCCAGATAGACGCCTTTCTAGCCCTACGAGAATGACGACCATCGATCTGCAACTAAGCGGCAGCGCTTACGGTGGGGAGGCCTTCGGACGCGACGAGAACGGCAGGATGACCTTCGCGGCCTTCGCCCTGCCCGGCGAGACGGTACGCGTAGAAATCATCGACGAACGCAAACGCTGGGCGCGCGCCCGACTCGTGGAAGTCCTCGAAGCGTCTTCCGAGCGGATCGATCCGCGCTGCCCACATTTCGCCGTGTGCGGTGGGTGTCATTATCAGCACGCCCCCTACGACACCCAGTTAAAAATCAAAGCGGGCATTCTGCACGATCAACTCGTACGCATCGGCGGTTTCGTATCGCCCCCTACGGAATCCATCGTTCCCTCGCCATCCCCCTGGAATACGCGCAACCAACTTCAATTCTCGTTGGCAGACGATGGCCGCCTGGGTTTCATGGCCGCGAGCACCAACGATGTCGTACCCATTCAAGAATGCCACCTTCCGCTCCCTGAAATCGACGAGGTCTGGCCCCGCATCGATGCCGCGGAGCGGTTCGACATCGAGCGCATCATCCTGCGCACGGGCACGGACGGTGAAGTATTGATCGCACTGCAGAGCGAACTCGAGCCCGATCTCGATATCAGCATCGATCTTTCCGCCTCGCTGGTATGGCTCGGTCCACAGGGTGTGACGGTCATCGCAGGGAATGAGTATCTCACCTACGAAGTGCTCGAGCAGCGCTTCCGGGTGTCGGCGCGTTCGTTCTTTCAAGTGAACAGCTTGCTGCTCGACGAACTGGCCCGGCTCGTACTCCATGCCGTCGACCCCAAACCCGGAGAATGCATCTTCGATCTCTATGCCGGTGCGGGCTTCTTCAGTGCCTTCATTGCACGCCAAGGCGCAAGACTCGTGGCAGTGGAGCGGTCCCCCTGGTCGTGCAGAGATTTCGAGGTCAATTTGCGGGCGTTCGACGATGTCACGTTGTACGAAGCCCCCGTGGAGATGGCCCTGCCCTCGATTCGGGAAAAGCCCGACACGATCCTCGTCGACCCGCCGCGAGAAGGTCTGGACCGGGAAGTTCGCGACACGCTCATCGAACTCGCACCGGTAAAATTGGTCTATCTGTCCTGCGATCCCTCCACACTCGCCCGCGATGCCAAGCGACTCGTCCAGGCCGGCTTCAAGCTGGAATCCGTCACCCCGATCGACCTCTTCCCCCAGACTTACCACCTCGAAACGTTGGCTGTTTTCAAATAGCCCAAGACCCGATTCACGGAACACGGTGTGTCTGAAATTCGCTCGCATAAGGATTCGCTTTTGATCTGCGTTCAATAGAGAGTACAATCAGATCATGGATACGCTGGAACATCCCATCCTCATTGTCGAAGACGCCGACTACTTCCGCGAGCTGCTCGAGGCGACATTGATCCATCGGGGATACATCGTGGTCTCCGCCCGGGATGGGGTAGAAGCGCTTGAAGAGATAAAGAAGCAGGAACCGTCCCTCATTCTTGCAGACATCATGATGCCCAGAATGGACGGTTTCGCTCTGGCGCAGAACTTACGCTCCAATCCCAAGACGGAAAAGATTCCCATCCTCTTCATATCCGCCACCTTCATCAGCCAGGAGGATATCGATTTCGCCCTCAGTCTCGGTGCGGTGACCTTCCTCGAAAAGCCCGTCGATGCCCAAGAACTGCTGCTCACGGTGGGAGAGATCCTCACCGGATCCGACATCGAGACCCCCGAACCGCTTTCGGACGAGAGCTTCCATCGAGGCTACCGCAAGCGCCTCGAAACCAAGCTGAAACAGAAATACGAGCAAATCATGCGCGCCCAGCGCCTCGTCGAGAGCGTTCCCAAAAGGCAGCGCAACGAGTTCGAAACGCTGCTGCGCCAGACGAAAGCGCAGTACAGACAAATCGCGGGGGAATTAGAATCACTCGAAAAACTGGGGGGTTCCCGGAAAGAATCCCGCTCGTGACCAGCGACCGATATACATTCGCCAAGAACCTGGCCCGTGAAGCCGGCGTCATCATACGGCAAGGCTACGGCAACGCTGAAGAGATTCACAAGAAGGGGGTAATCGATCTCGTCACGGAATACGACCTGCGCTCCGAACGGTTCGTGGTCGAGAGACTGCAGCGGGCTTTCCCGGAAGACGCCATCGTCGCCGAAGAGGGCGGCGAATATAACGAAGGCTCCGGTCATTGGTTCCTGGACCCACTGGACGGAACCGTCAACTTCGCTCACGGCGTGCCGGTCTTCTGCATCTCACTCGCTTATATGGAGGACGGCCATCTCGAACTCGGCGTGATTTACGATCCGCTGCGGGATGATTTGTTCCACGTCCGACGCGGTGAAGGCGCGTGGCTGGGCGATCAACGGTTACACGTTTCGAGTGTGAAGTCGCTCAATCAAAGCCTGCTGGCAACGGGTTTCTCATACGACATCCGCACCCGCATCGACAACAACCTGGACCATTTCTCCCATCTCGCTTTACGGACGCAGGGCGTACGCAGACTGGGCTCTGCAGCCCTCGATCTCGCCTACGTCGCGGCCGGGCGATTTGAAGGCTACTGGGAGATGTGCTCCTTCCCCTGGGACATCGCCGCAGGTACGTTGATGGTGACTGAAGCCAACGGCGTTGTAACCCGTGCCGCCGGAGACCGCATCGACGTCAGTCGAGCCACTTCCATTGTAGCCACGAACGGGAACA
>Ga0307426_1000320_pt1 | contig 32603 bp, 25 predicted proteins | sample SalMarWE160340MG_FD_202165 | JGI IMG/M metagenome (GOLD analysis project Ga0307426, IMG submission 202165) | Salt marsh sediment microbial communities from the Plum Island Ecosystem LTER, Massachusetts, United States - WE1603-40 | ecosystem: Environmental > Aquatic > Marine > Intertidal zone >...
AAAGCGGTGGGCCTGTTTCTGCAGCTGCTGACAAGAGGACTCATTACCGGGAGTTTTTATGCCCTCTTGGGGGTAAGCTGGGGCATTATTTATAATACGACCCGGACGTTCCATTTTGCACACGGTTTCATATATACGCTTACCGCTTATGTCATTTTGGTTTTGGTGGGCATGTCCTTTCCGCTCGTACCTTCGCTGCTTTTGGGACTCCTCGCCGCAATCCTGGCGGGTTGCGGCGTGGAATATTTCGCCTACCTTCCCATGCGGGAGAAAAACGCCTCCCAGCTTTCCGTTTTTCTCACGGCCATGGGAATTATGATTGCCGGCCAAAGCCTAATCCATCTTATCTTCGGCCCGGACTCGAAACCTCTCGCGGGCTTTCCGGAAAATGTGATTTCCCTTGGTATGATAACCTTTACCACGATTGATCTTTTTACGGTGGTCCTGTCGTGGATCGTTATTGTTCTCCTTTTTGCCTTTCTGGCCCGCACCAAGGCCGGCATGATGATCCGCGCCGTAGCGAGCAATCCGGAAAAGGCGACCTTCATCGGAATCGACTCCAGGAAGATATTTGTGCTGGTTTTTGGAATCGGCTCGCTGCTGGTGGGCATTGCGGCCTTTCTGGCCACCCTGGACAAACCGGCCAACCCCAACATCGGCCTGGGCGCCCTGCTTATCTCGTTCATCACTGTATTTCTGGGAGGTGTGGGAAGCCTGGGAGGCGCCGTGCTGGGCGGGATGATTCTCGGGATAGCGGAAAGCCTCGTGATCATTGTGCTGCCCACCGAATATAAGACGGTGGTTACATTCTTTATCCTGTTTCTGGTTATCCTGATCAAACCCGAGGGCCTCATGGGAAAGAAGAGTACCTAGCATAGGGAGTCGAGCGTGGAATACCTGGCCCATACGTTAAACCTGGCTTTCATATTTGTTGTCCTGACCGTTTCCCTAAATCTGATTCTGGGCTATGGGGGAATGGCATCCATGGCCCATGCGGCTTTTTTCTGCATTGGCGGCTATATATCCGCAATCGTGACCATGAGCCTGGGGTACAATTTCCTGATCGGGGTCGTCATCGCTGTTGTGGCTACCGCAGCCTTGGGCGGTGCACTTGCAGCACCTTTCATCAGAGTTCAGGAGGAATACCTGATCCTGTTTACCATCGCCTTTCAGATGGTCGTCTTCCATCTGATGTTGTCGCTTTACAACATCACGGGCGGCGATTCAGGGATCTTCGGGGTGCCGAGCCCCGAGCTGTTTGGATTCAAGGTCGAGACACCGGTTCATTTTCTTCCCTTTATGGCAGTCTTTGTCGTTATCGTGTACTATGTGGTTTTCAAGGTGACCAAGTCCCCTTTCGGCCGGGTCCTGAAGGGAATTCGAGAAGACGAAAGGGCGGTAAGCTCTCTCGGCAAAAACGTGATCAAATTCAAGGTCATCGTATTCATGGTGGGAACCGGCATTGCCGCAGGAACAGGCGGCATCTTTGCCCACTACACGCAGTTCATCAGCCCCTCCATCGGCAGCCTGGATGAGTCTATCCTGATTATCGCCATGGTGGTCCTGGGGGGGACGGCCAATCTGTGGGGATCTGCCGTGGGCGCGTTCCTCCTGATCATAATCCCCGAGATCCTGACCTTCCTGCCGGGTGCCAGCGATCTCATTGTGCCCCTGCGCGGCTTCATATACGGCGTACTGCTGATCCTTTTCATGAGGTTCAGGCCCGGGGGACTGATCCCGGAATACTTCCACCTGCGGCGTGCGAAAAATACCGGGAGAAAGCCAAAGACCTCGTCTTCAGCGGGCGGCGGCGACAGCGCCGCCGAAAAGCCGCACCGGGAGAAAAGGCCGGATGGGGAGGGTCCGATTTTGGAAGTCAAAGGGCTCTCCAAATCATTTGGCGGCCTCAAGGCCGTGGACAATTTATTCATGGGGCTTGAAAGGAGCAAGATAACGGCTCTGGTGGGCCCCAACGGCTGCGGAAAAACGACCGCTTTCAATCTGGTCACGGGCTTTCTCAAACCGGACAAGGGGCGTATCCGCTTCATGAACAAGGACATCACCAACCTGCCCGCCCACAGAATGCCCCATATTGGAATCGCCAGATCATGGCAGGATGTCAGGATCTTTCAGGGAATGACCGTCCTGGACAACCTGCTGGTTGCCAGGCAGGGCCAGGCGGGGGAGAGCCTGATCAAACTGTTTATGATGCCCTGGCGAGTCAAAAGGGAGGAAGAGGAGAATATGAAGGCTGCCTTTTCCTACCTGGAGGCCGTGGGTCTCGCTGAAAAGGGACTCGAGATTGGCCGGAATCTTTCCTATGCAGAGCAAAAGCTCCTGGCTATTGCAAGGCTTCTGACCACGGAGGCCCAGATTCTGCTCCTGGACGAACCCTCATCCGGCGTTGATCCCAACTGGGTTGAACAGTTTATGGAAATCATCAGAGGGCTTGCGGGCTCGGGCAAGACCATCTGCATTGTAGAACACAATCTTGAAGTGGTCAGAGGCATTTCCGATACGGTCTACTTCATGGCTGAAGGCCGCAAAATGGCACAGGGAAGCGCCGAGGATCTGATGGCGGATCCGAAACTGGGCGAGATCTATTTCGGTGTTTAGCCGGTTTTTATCTGCAAACTAAAGGGGTTACGGCAAAGGCCTTTGAACAATATACCTACGCGAGGGAATGACAATTGCTCATAGAGGTCAAAAATCTGGATGTGGGATACCAGGGCAAGCAGGTAGTTTTCGGGGCATCCCTGAGCGTGGATGCCGGAGAATTCGTCGCCCTCATAGGGCACAACGGAGCGGGAAAGACCACCCTGCTCAAGACGATCTGCGGCTATCTTAAGACAGCGGTGGGCCGGGTGATTTACAGGGGAACGGACATCACGAACCGATCTCCCGCGGTAAATGTGAAAAACGGCCTTTCTTTCGTGCATCAGGAGAAATCTCTGTTCCCCAACCTGTCGGTCCTGGAAAACCTTCAGCTTGCAGCCTATGCTGTAGGAAAGGATTCCGACCTGGAAAAACGGCTGACAGAGGTATACAGGCTCTTTCCCATTCTTCAAAAGCGGCAGAACCAGATGGCGGACACCCTGAGCGGCGGGCAGCAGAAACAGCTCGCCGTGGGCATGGCCATCCTGGTCCGGCCCGACCTCCTGCTTCTGGATGAACCCAGCATGGGATTGTCCCCGAATCTGGTCAGTGATCTGGGGGGTGTGCTCAAGGAAATCCGCAAAATGGGAACGGCGATCCTGCTGGTCGAGCAAAACGTGAAAATGGCTATCTCCCTAGCACAGAGGATATATGTGATGCGAACGGGGCAGATAATTCTGGAGGACACCCACGAAAACATGATAAAGAGGGAGAGCCTGTGGGATCTTTTTTAAGGTTCTCTCCGCAAATGGCCGTTTCAGGATGAAAATAAAACGCTTTCTGCATTCAACAGAATTGAACAGGAATTTGTCATGAAAACCATCGACCTTTCCCACCGAATTTATGATGGGCTCACTACCCATCCTTCACATCCCCGAATCGTCATCAACAACTTTGTAGATCACGCCTTCACCGCCCCCCGGTACCAGCCGCCGTGCAAGGGATTTGCCACCAAGCAGCTTATCATCTCCGACCACGCAGGCACTCACGTGGATGCCCCCACCCATTTTCATGTGAAATCGGAGAGCATCGATCAGCAGAACCTGGACAAGTTTTTCGGGGAAGCCATTCTACTGGACGTGAGCGGCAAAGAACTGCGCCGGCCCGTGGACCTGGAATTGGTTAAACAGACGCTTGAAAGGGACGGCCTGGAGGTTCGCCGAGGTGTCATCGTTCTCATACATGCATGGTCGGGCCGGTGGGACGATCCCGATTTTCACAACGCAAACGGCCTTGCCATTGATGCGGCCCGCTGGCTCACTGAGCAGGGCATAAAGGCGGTGGGCATCGACCTGGGCAATATAGAGGACAATGCGGACATGACGCGCTGCGTTCACATGTTCCTGCTCGAAGAAAAGGTGCCCATATACGAGAATCTGGCCAACTTGAACGCCCTGCCCGTCAAGCAGTTCCTATTTGCGGGCTTTCCGCTCTTTCTCAAAGGCTGCACCGGAAGTCCCGTGAGAGCGGTGGCCCTGATAGATTAACAGGATTCTTAAAAGCTGATTCTGTTTAAAAAACCCCAATGATAAGCTGGGATGGTTATTGAAAAAATGAGAGGGGGAATCCGATAATGAATACAAAGATCAGCGCCCCATTTGATGTCACCCGCACGACACTGGCGATACTGTTTATCAGCATGCTTATCTTTGCCAGCTTCTGGTTGGTCCGCCCCTTCCTCACCCCGTTTATCTGGGCGACCACGATCGTCGTGGCCACTTGGCCGCTTCTGCTGGGCCTTCAGGAGCGGCTTTGGGGTAAACGCAGGCTGGCCGCCGCGGTGATGACAGTTGTGCTGCTGCTGGTGTTTGTCGTGCCTCTCTCGCTGGCCGTTGTCACCATTGTCGACAAGGCGGACGGAATCGTGGGTTGGGTCAAGTCCCTGTCATCCTTTACTGTTCCCCCTCCACCGCAGTGGTTTGCAAGCATCCCTCTGGTCGGAGCAAAATTTGCCGATCGCTGGCAGCAACTCGCCGCGTTAAGTCCGGAGGACCTGTCTGCGCGGCTTGCGCCGCATGCAGGCCAGGCTGTGCGCTGGTTCGCTTCCCAGGCCGGCAGTGCCGGGATGATGATTCTTCAATTTCTGCTGACGGTGATTATCGCAGCGATCCTGTATGCCAATGGCGATACAGCGGCAACCGGCGTAAGGGCTTTTGGCCGCCGCCTGGCGGGACCGAAAGGCGAGGAGGCCGCCGTTCTCGCAGCAAAGGCGATCCGGGGGGTGGCACTCGGTATCGCGCTGACGGCCATCATCCAATCGGTCCTTGGCGGAATTGGGTTGGCCGTCACGGGCGTGCCGGCTGCAGCGGTGCTTACGGCGGTTATGTTTATACTCTGCGTGGCGCAGCTCGGCCCGGGCTTCGTGCTGATTCCCTCAATCATCTTGCTATACTGGAAGGGCGATACCCTCTGGGGGACTGTCCTGCTCGTTTGGTCGTTTCCCGTTGTTATCCTTGACAACTTTCTGCGACCGGCACTGATCAGAAAAGGCGCCGATCTGCCGCTGCTGCTGATCTTTGCCGGTGTCATCGGCGGCCTGGTCGCCTTCGGCATCATCGGGCTCTTCATCGGTCCGGTGGTGCTGGCAGTCGCCTATACCCTTTTGAAGGCATGGGTGTCCGCCGACGAACAAAAACGGGAACCCGTCATCATTGACAAGGAATGATGAAACCGTTGCGAACCCCCGTCTCGGCAGCTCGATTTGTTGTACTTTCCATCTGCGATTAGGCAGTCGAGACCGCACAAAAACTGGAGTAATTTTGCAAGCCCTCCAAGACTATCAAGAATTGATCGCCGAGGTGGACCGGCGCTGTCAGCGGATCGTCAGCCGGCACCGGGACCAAATTGCCTGTACCAAAGGGTGCGCCGGCAACTGCTGCCGGATTCACCTTTCGGTTTACCCCGTTGAAGCCGTATCAATGGCCCTGGCACTGCAAAAGTTGGCGCCGGAAATGCGGTGCCGTATTCAGCACAAAGCCCGACATACCAATTCCTTCGGCCCCTGCCCCCTGCTGGAAAACGGCGCCTGCCGCATGTACGATGCCCGCGCCGTCATCTGTCGCACCCACGGTCTGCCCGTGCTCAGCGAATACAGAGGCCACCGCACGGTCGGCTTTTGCATAAAAAACTTTAAGCACCCGGCCCCTATTCCCGAGGAGGATATCATTGACCTGGCACGCCTGAATAGATCCCTGGCCGAGGTCAATCGCAAGTTTCTCAGCGAGGTTGACCTCCCGCTGCCGCCGGGCAAACGTATCACCATCGGTGAAGCTTTGGTGATGGATGTGATGACCTATCAGCCCCAAACCGAAAAAATTAAAGGAAGCGGCTATGCTCAAAAACAATGGATAGCAGCTGTTATAAGTGTTTTATCTTTTTAAGCGCTGAGATATTGACGTACCCATTGCTTTGGAATAAGATTTTATTTTTCACGCCGCTGGCCATACTATGAAGCACATCATTCAAACCCCGACCTTTATCCCAACCACCGCCCAAGAGATGCATTCCCTTGGATGGCAGCATCTGGATGTGGTCCTGGTCACCGGCGATACTTATATCGACTCCCCTCACATCGGTGTGGCCGTCATCGGCAGGGTTCTATTGAACGCAGGCTACCGGGTCGGCATTATCGCCCAGCCCGACATCCACAGCGAGCGGGATATTGCCAGGCTGGGGGAACCTGCGCTTTTCTGGGGCGTCAGCGCCGGTTGCATCGACTCCATGATCGCCAATTACACCGCTTCCGCCAAACGGCGCAAAAGCGACGATCTGACCCCGGGCGGGCTGAACACCAAACGTCCGGACCGGGCGGTCATCGTCTACAGCAATCTCATCCGGCGTCTTTTCAAACAGACCCGGCCCATCGTGCTGGGCGGTATTGAAGCAAGCCTCAGACGCATTTCCCATTATGATGCCCGGTCTGATTCGGTTAGACGATCCATCCTCTTTGACGCCAAGGCCGACGTTCTGGTCTACGGAATGGCCGAACAGAGCAGCCTGGAGCTGGCGGCAAGATTCAAGCGTCACGAGGACATCCGATCGATCCGCGGAATTTGTTATATCAGCCGGCAGCTTCCGCAGGCAGTGCCCGACTTTGCGGGTTCGGATATCGAACTTCCGGACCATGACAATGTGTCGCGGGATAAAGAACTGTTCATCCGGATGTTTAAGACTTTTTATGAGAACGCGGATCCGCTCACGGCCAAAAGGCTCTACCAGCGGCAGGATACCCGTTACCTGGTCCACAATCCTCCCCAGTTGCCGCTTTCCGGCGAGGCCCTCGACCGGATTTACGAGCTGCCGTATGCCAGGGATGTCCATCCCTTCTACAAGAAACAAGGCCGGGTGGCCGCGCTCGAAACCATCCGATTTTCCCTTACGACCCACCGCGGGTGTTATGGCGAATGCCGCTTCTGTGCCATCACGGTCCATCAGGGCCGGCATGTCGTGTCACGCAGCGAGGCTTCCCTGTTACGCGAGGCGGCCGCTTTCACGACGCATCCCGATTTCAAAGGGATCATCGCGGATGTGGGAGGCGCCACCGCCAACATGTACGGTTTCGAATGCGACCGCAAGCGGGCGCAGGGTGCCTGCCGGGACAAGGGGTGTATCTATCCAAGGCCTTGCAAGCATCTGCCCGTCCATCACGGTCGCCAGATCCAGTTGTTGAGAGCGCTGCGCAGCCTGCCGGGGGTCCGCAAGGTCTTTATCGGATCCGGCATCCGCTACGACCTGATTCTCAGCGACCGCGAGTACGGTGCGCTGTATCTGGCAGAAATATTGCGGTATCATGTCTCCGGTCAACTCAAAATCGCGCCCGAACATGTGCAGGATCCGATCCTGAAGCTGATGGGCAAACCCGGCCGTAAGCGCCTGGAAGCCTTCATGTGCTTGTTTGACGAGCTTCGCCCCAAGAGCCTTCACAAGCCCTTTTTGACGTATTATTTGATGGCTGCCCATCCCGGATGCACCTTTGAGGACATGCATCAACTGCGGGCCTTTGCCGTCCGAACGCTGCGCTTGCTGCCCGAACAGGTTCAGATCTTTACCCCTTCACCCTCCACTTACGCCACGCTGATGTATTACACGGAAACGGATCCGTTCTCGGGGAAAAAGATTTTTGTGGAAAAAAACGTCGCAAATAAACAGAAACAAAAAGCCATTTTAACAGACCGCGGCCGTCTGTAAACATGCGATTCAGCCGCCAGCGACAATTGCCATGAAAGTTGGAACGAAAAGGGTCACTGAGTCGAGTCATACCGATCAGCTGCTCTATGCGCGTTTGTGGGAAGTGCTGCCGGATCTCGCCCGGGTCCCTGAAGCGGTTGAAGACGCCGTCGCTGTGCTCAGAGACCGCTCGGGCGTTCGGTTTTTTGATCCATGCCAATATGAGAAGGCGATCCAAACAATTTCAGCCGGGTGGTGGCTTCATGACTACCCCTGGGCCGGCGCACCGTCCACGGCCCATACGCTGCTATGGTGCGCCCGCTATGGATCGGACGTTTTCCGGCGCTTTGCCGCCACTCCTCGCCGGATGGCCGGGCTGCAAACATCAACTTTTCGGACCAAGCGCTTTGACATCGACCGGATGACGCGGATCGCGGGCCGTCGCGAGGCGGAGATCTGGCAAAACCTTATTTACGATCGCAAAACAGTAAGCCCCGAGCTTTGCGATCGCTACATCAGCGCCTATCCGCCGGAATTGCCGAAAAAGAATAAAAGACAGCCCCCTGGCCCGCGTCCCCCCGTTAAGAAGCACAGGCGTTCTAAATGACTGACATCGAATTATTTCCCAATCGAATCATCCTTCCTTTTCACATATCAGGTGATATTGCTGTTGCAGGACCATAATCAGGGCAATCCAAGCACCGCAAATTACGACAGTGATCCAGCTCAGCTGGGCGATGCCGATGGTTACGGGCAGCCATTGGGTAAACAGCAGGATCAAAAGGGATCCGGAAACCTTGAACAACCGGTAGCCGAACATATCGATCCAGGCTTTGGCCTGGTATATGATCACCGGATCGATCGGTACGTAAAGCAGTTCCTTGGATGCCCGGTTAATGGAATACGATAGCCCGCGATCACTGATTTTGCCCGCCGCACCAAAAAAGAGCGTGGATTGAAACAAGAAACACCATGCAAATAGACTGATCAACAATGGCTGGACCAGCAATCCGACAATGGCACCGAAAACCCGGTGGATGATCGGGGTGATCACCAGGTTGATGCCGATCGAAACCAGCCCCATCACACTGAAAAATAGGGATAAAAATTCCGTGCGGGCTTCCCGGGCCGGGTAGGAGGTTTGCACCGCGTTTAAGAACTGGTAGTCAATCAACGGCGATACCAGTTGGGTCAGCAGCAAAACGGCTGCAATTAAAAGCAAATACCGGCTGCGCCCCAAAGCGCGCCAGCCGCCTTTGGAATCCGGTGTAACGCTAATTGTATCATCGACCTCACAGTAGAGACCGATGCGGCCCATCAACCAGGTCAAGACCGAGATCAGGCCGACGGTAGCGGCGGCCGTCACAAGCAAATCCGGGGTTTGCAGGGCGGTGTATTTAATCAATAGCGCCGAGATTCCGCCGCCGGTCACGCCGCCCACCAGCCCGCCGGTGCCCACAAACCCATACCAAGATTTCCCCTCACGGGTTGTATAGACCGCATCGGTCAGGCTCCAGAACTGCTCAACCAGGACGACACTCTGGATATCAACAAACACATAAAAACTGATTGGAATGATCTTGCCGGGATAATTAAACAGGATGCGAAACATGACCAGCAGGCAGCTGACCGCCAGCGTGGTACCCAGGACCACATGAATTCGACTGTAACGCGCAACCATCCGATGGTAAGCGGTAATAAAGGCGGCCATGGTCAGGGCGGTGATAATCCAGACATAGGGAAGTTGCTCGGCTCCCAGCGCATCGATGAACAGGGAGCGGCTGGCCGGTTTTAGCTGGTATAAGGCCGTAATTATTAGAAAAAAATTGACAAACAGGAATGCCGCCCGCACAGCCGGCTTTTGAAGCGCGATTGATTTTCCGTTACAATCTGCAACTGAAATTTTTGGGAAATTTTTCACTTGCCTTTTCCTACTAAAACGGTAATAATAATCAACATGATCCCGCGACACGGTTTCAAGATATGGTTTGCCATCATCAGTTTTTTCCTGTCTGCGACAACGCTCTCTGCTCACCGGCTGCCAGCCGAACTGTCTGAGACCTGCGACCCAAAATTACAAAAGGGCCTGCAAACGTGTCTGGTCTCACTCAATCTCGACAGGGCCGCCAACCATAAATCCCTGAGCATCGTGCTGGTCGATATCACCGACCCCGCATCTCCCCGCATGGCCTATGTAAACCCTGATGAGATGATGTACGCCGCCAGTCTGCCCAAAATTGCCATTCTGCTGGGTGCCTTTGAGCGCATCGCACACGGTGAGATGGCGCTGGATGCGGCCACCCGGGAGAAGCTGGCACTGATGATTCGCAATTCATCCAATCAGGCTGCCACGGAGATCCTCAACCAGGTCGGCAAAGCCTATCTGGCCGATCTGCTGCAATCGAACCGCTACCGGCTCTATGACCCGGAGAGAAACGGCGGTTTGTGGGTCGGCAAAGAGTACAGCAAAGCCGGTGCCTGGAAACGCGACCCGCTTCATAACCTTTCTCACGGTGCCACCGCCTTCCAGGTCGCCCGTTTTTATTACATGCTCGAAACCGGCCGGCTGGTAACCCCCGAAATCAGCCGCCAGATGAAAAAAATCCTCGGCAACCCGGCCATCAATCACAAGTTTGTCAAAGGGTTAAAGGCGATTCACCCGGATTCCCGCATCTATCGCAAATCCGGAACCTGGGGGGATTACCATGCGGACAGCGCTATTATCGAGCATGACGGCCGCCGCTATATTGCCGTGGCACTGGCCAAAAGCCGCCTGGGCGGCCAGTGGCTGAGCGAATTGATTGTGGCCATGGACAATCTTATTTTTCAATCCAACCCCTCCGGCCCCGCCATAAACTAGACGTGGCCCCTTTGAAACAGCGAACAGATTAAACGTCGAACATCGAACGTCCAATATTGATGGCGCTACGCTTTATCTATTTTAGAACTCGCTAACCTCAAAATCCTCAATGCGGAAAAGTTTCAAAGGGTGGTTTCGCTCGTGGTCTTCCTAGTCAATTTGGCGAAGTCGGCTTGTCCAGTCTTTTTTTAAATTGATAGAATACAATATTCGATGTTGGACGTTCAATGTTCAGTGTTCGACGTTCATTAGTTTCTTTATCGATCAAACTGGGTTTCAGCAGTTAGAAAATATCAAATAAAAAATTACAAATATCAGTTTTACCGCCCTGGGTGATACGCCTCAATCAATCGGTGGATGCGGGTGGCCAGGGTTTGATGGGCGACCGCTGAATTTTTGCGCAGAACATTCGACATCACCGCCACCATATAGTAGCTTTTGCGCTCAGCAGCCGGGGATTCTATAATTGCCAGCGAATTTAACATGTTCACCACGTTGCCCTGGTATTTGCCGCATTTGAAATTCGGCTCCGCCCGGCATTTGTACAAAGATCCGGATTTGAAATAGACGGCTGCAGGGTAAAGTGCCGGTGCCGAGGCGTAGCGGATACGGCCCTGAGTCATGTAAATCAGGCGTTTGATTTCCCGGCTGGAAAACGTATCCACCAGACGCCCCTGCTCCATCTTCACCAGAAACCGCATCAGCTCTATGGGGCTGGCATGGCTGGTGGTGCCCGGCACAAGCTGCTTACCCTTCCAGGTGAAAAAAGACCCCTGACGCAGGTTTTCAAGATCCAGGCCATTGCGGGTTACCGGCTCCTGCAAACTCTTGGACAACAGCTGTGAAAGCTGCCCGCGCGGTGTGGCGGCAAAAAATTGGGCGGCAGCCTCCGGACCGACCGGATAATCCCGGCCAAACTGCACCAGGAGCATCAGCTCCCTGATTACCATACTGGCCGCCGCGTTTGAGCTGGCCGACAGCATCCAGTCAAGGTAGGTCCACAGATTGGCCCGGTCGCCGACCTGGATGGAGCGATAACTGATTTTCTTGCTGTCCGGCGTCCACAACGGCACCTTGTGATGATCGGATTGGATGAACTGATCGGCCGTTACAATCGTATCATGCAGGACGTTCAACCGTTTGGCGATATCATCGGGATAGATATCCGCCAGCGCCTGAAAAATTCCCAGGGCCACGATAATTTTGCCGACGCTGCCGGGATTGGCGCGGTAGCTGCCGCGATGTTCGGTGTAGCGCGGCGCCTTGATGTCGGTTAAATCCAGTACAGCGATCCCGTAGTTGTCGGCATCCTCTCCCAGAAGCGTTTTAATCTGCGCTGAAAACTCCGGGTCGATCGCCGGAATCTGAAAATCGGGATCTTCGGTCAAGCGCAGCTCTACCTGGTCTTTTTGGAGCAGCGCCCCGGCCGGAAGCCGGATTCCCCCTACTTTGCCCTGCTGGGCCAGTCGAAAACCTTCCAACCGCAAAATCCCGGTCGCCGGATAGCCGTCCAACGGGTATGACCAGCCGTTTTGAACCCAGATTAAAACGAAGGCCAAAAAGCCGAATTTGATGAATGATTTCATTGCGTTTCCTCTGCCGGAACCCGATCCAGATCAACTATCATGGTTTGTTTTTCCTTTAATCTTTGATCCAGACGATTCAGAAAAAGATTTTGACGGGCGCGCGAGCTTTCCAGAAAGGGGCGAATTTGAAAGAGCACCAGCCGGTCGTTGTAGAATCCGAATTCGATATCGGCGGGAACGACTTGACCCTGAGTGTTTTGCAGCATGGGGAAGCGGTCCGGCACGGAACCGGCAAATTTTATCAGCTGCTGAATCTCTTTGGGGCTCAAAACAGCCTCGCCGCCATCGACCGGAATTTTGGACATACCGCCTTCTTTTAATATCACCCGCTTATAGGGCTCCGTAGCCTGCGACAGCAGTTGCACGTCGCCATCGGCCAGGTGAATCCGCAGCTCTTCGGCCCTCTGGCCGGAAACGACGCCGCCGACCCCTTCGTTGACCGCAATGGTCAGCCAGCCGGGTTGCCCGGTGTCTACATCGGCTGTGACCATGACGCCGGATTTATCAGCCGGTATGCTATTTAGCAGCAGCACGGAGGCGTAGACATGTTCGGGATTCTGCATGTAGGCCTGACGCCAGTGATAGGCACGCTCGGTGAAAGGCGACGCCCAGACCCGATTGATCGCCTTCAGCACGTTTTCGAAACCGACCACATTAGCGATCGTAAGATTCAGGCCGGCACCGGTAAAACCCGGCAGATCTTCCACATTGGTGTCGCTGCGTACGAATACGCCGTAAGTTCCATCGGGACCGAAATTTTCTTCCATGGCCGCTTTCAGACGTCGGCGAAAGTCATCTCCGGGGTCGGCATAGCTAATCCAGTCCCGCATTCGTTCCAGGAATTGACGGGTGACGGTTTCCTGTTCTCGGGGTTGGCCGGCCAGGCTCTGGATCACGTGATATTGCTGCTGCATCCAGCCGAATACACTGGGGCCGCCGGATTCAAGGGGCTGATCCAGCAGCGCGCGAAAGTGTCCGAATGGAATTACCAGACCATTGGTCACGGCCTCGGGAAAATAATGTTTGAGTTCGCCCAGGTTGGCGGCTTTGGGTCCGGCGATCCGTCCCGAATCGGCCGCCCGCATTTGGCCCAGCGGAATAAAGCTGATATTGTAAAGGTCCAGTTTGTTCAGATCCGGGCGAATGACTACGTCCTGCACCTTGGTTTCTCCGGCAAATACCTCGTCCCAGCGGGGTCCGTCTTCAACCAGTTGCACGACACCGCAGGCGCTCACGGCCAGTACAACCTTGGTGCCTATTCTGGCGTTAATTGGGTCGAGCAGTTTTTCATCTATCGCCACATTGGGAATGCCCAGACTGCGGGCCAAAAGTTGAACATGCGATAGGATATTTCCCTTACCGGCGGTGATGATGCCGGCCACCGGCGGCAAATCCTCGGTGGTCGAAGGCAGGACGTAGATACCGTTGCGGTCAAAATCTTGCGAAGGACCATTTTTTTCGGGTTTTCTGAGCATGCCGCGCGCCAGCCCGGCATTCAATCCGCGCATACCGGAGGTCAGTTTCTGATCGAACAGGTCGTTTTGGATTCCCAGCTGACGGCCGGCATCGGCCAGCAAACTTTCCAGGATTTCGGAATACGATTGCAACAGACTGCCGCGCAGCCGGTCGTGAATGTAGCGCCGGGTAAGCGGCTCGATACCGGCAAGATGGGCCACGGCTTCGGAAAAATGAAATCCCAGCTGCCGGTTGGCCCATTCGGGAACGCGGGCGGCGTAGTCCAATGCCACCTGGTAGTCTATTAATGAAGGGTTGGCGTTGCGCAACGTTTTGAAACTATTCTGCAAAGCCCGATGCTGACGCGATGAAAGCAGGCCGATTCCGTAAAGACCGTCGGAGCAATCGCCCAGCCATAATATCCGCTGGCGGCGTGAGACCCCGGCAAGCTTTTCCAATAATTGATTGCCGCTGCGATACAGTTCACCCTCCAGCACCAGGCTGGAATCCAGCAGCGCCAGTTTCCGGCTTGCGCCGCCGGCTTGGGGCATGCCGTCACGCAGGGTGGCCAGTAATCGATTGGCAACCGTAAAGCGGGCCGCCGGATCGGTTTGATCCCGCAGCAGAGCGGCAGCCCGCTTTATTTTCGGCTTTAATTCGGAATTTTTGATCTGCTTGGCCAGGGAGACGAAGACAGGACCGACGTCCCGGGGCTGATAAATTTCTTCAATAGTCTGCGCCAGGTGTTCATAGTCGGCGGCAAGTTCGGCAACGCCGCGTTGCTTGGCATAGGTGCGAACCTGCACGGCGTCACTTAATTCCGGGTGGACATGAATTTTGATTCGCAGATTCTCAAAGTTTTGGTCTCTTTCGGCAATGGATAGGGCAAGTTGGCGCATCTCACTGACCGGTGCATCTTTGCGGCCGTGGGGCAAGAATCGAACGGCTTCCCGCAGCACGAGAAACCGTCTCTGACGCCACGCCGGATTTTCGACCAGGGCCAGCAGAAGATCCCGGCCTCCAAGGATCTCGTCTTCGGTCTGCAACGCTCCGCGGTAATATCGCGCTCTGCGGAAGATCCAACCGTCATCGGCATCAACCAGGAACCGTTCCAGGATCATTTGCCTTATGATTTCATTGCCTTGAGGATCTTCTAACAACTGGGTCGGGTTAATGCCGGCATAAATATTGGCAATATAATACCCGTTGTCCCGCATCAATTTAACCTGGTCGGACCATTCTCCGTGCTGCACGCCGCCGCCGTGATCCCGGCAGGCATATTCTTTGGGGGGCAAGATCGTGCCGTCATTGCAAAACCAACGCAGGCGCGTAAAAGGTCCCCGGGGGGCGTCTTTCATTTCCTGCACCCAGCTGCGCAAGGTCGCCGTGTCCGGCAATTGCGTCGCGGCGCCGGCGCCGACCGCGGTGAAAAGAACGGTGATAAAAAAACTGATTGCCAAGGGTCGCTTCATGGTTTGAGATCCTAATATCCACTAAAACCGGACAGCCGATTCGCCGGGCATAAGGGCCGATTAGGCGCTTGGCGGCGCCACATGGACTATCCCGCCTGGCTCGCCTGGGCTCGCGATTCGCCTGTCATGCAAGACCCGCCCGCTTGTCACGCGCAGCGAGACGGACGGCTACGAGCGGACAGGTTGCGGGAAATTTGTGTTCGCGGTTGATTAAGCGTTTGTAATTTAATCTTAAATTGGTTTAGGCCTGCCCGGGTTATTTAAAATATCAATATGATATGCATGATTTTAAAGTTTGCTACTTCAGAGGGTTGGAAGCAGCTAAAAGAATAAGGTCGGAGGGAATTGATCAAATACCGATAATTAATCAAGCCGAATTGATAATTATTTTTCCGGAACCATTATGATTTCTATTCTGCGATTCTGTTTGCGCCCTTCTTCCGAATCATTCGCGGCGACGGGTTTGTAGAAGCTAAATCCACTGGCTGTCAATCTTTCAGGCGCAATATTGCCTTTCTCCTGCAGGAATCGAACGACCGCGGTTGCCCTGGCGGTGGACAATTCCCAGTTCGTAGGAAACCTCTGCTGTAAGGCTGGTCCGATCTGCATATCATCGGTGTGGCCTTCGACGATGATGCTCTGAGCCGGATTATCCTTAAAGGAATCTGCTAAACTTAACAGCACCTCTTTTCCCTTATCCTTGATCATCACGCTGCCGGAATCAAATAGAATCTTATCTACAAAAGTTACCTTTAACCGGCCTTCGATCTCCTCGATCTTTATGTCCTTTTGCTCAATCTGCTCTTTGAGATTGGTTTCTATCTCCCTGCGGGTTTTTTCCAAGTCCGAAATCTTTTCTTCTTTTCGCAGAACGGCTAACTTTTCCTGCTGCAATTCAAGGCTCAACGCCTCATTCGCCTCTATCAGGCGGCCGTTTTCGTCCAACAAAATTTTGTTGCGATTCTGATATACTTCCAGCTTTTTTTGGGTCTCTGCCAATTCCGCACCGGTACTATTGAGTTCAGATTCAACTTCAACATACTTGTTTTTGGAAACGCATGATAATACCAGCAGGAATGTTAAAAGCAATGCAGCGGCTGAGGCTTTTTGTATCATAATATCCTCCTTTCCCTTCTTACAGTTCCTGACATTATGGGACTAAATTGCAAAAAATGTTGAATGGTGTGCCTCCCCGGCTGTCCCTGCTTATAAACTATTTTCCAAAAGTTGTCCAATTGCTATTTCTGTTTATATTACTTTTACAAATTCGATCCCGCCAAGCAGACATTCGAATCCTTTGTCATTCCGCGCGCGGGGGCCGCCGTACGTCAGATGCTGGGACGGCCGGGTCTCAGCCGAAGGTGATTGGACGAGCTGCGATCCGGCCCGCATGCGCCAGCTCTCGGCAAAAGGGCGCGCGGCTGCGCAGTGGATCGGTGCGGCGATCCGGCGCCTGGATATTCCGATCGGCCGGGTGCTGGCAAGCGAGTACTGCCGCACGCGGGAGACGGCACGGCTTATGAACCTCGGACCGGTGGGTACGACCCGTGAGATCACCAATATACGGGGGGTTGAGCTTGTGACGCAACTTGGGCCCGCAGACTGAGAACGCCTCGCCGAAAGTTTCAGGCCAGCGGCTTGGCTGACACCTGAAATGCCAATTTCAAGGCATCTATCCTCCAAAGTACTGCCCACCGAGAATCGCTGAAATCTGTAACTAATATTTGACAAATTCTGCTTAACTTGTTAGGCGATAAGAACAAATTTAGCGGAGGGATGTTATGAGCTGGAAAGCCGAGGTGGATGAGATAAAGCGCCGCAGGGAACTGGCCCGCAAGCTGGGTGGCGCCGAAGCGGTTGCGCGCCAGCACAAGGCGGGCAAATATACGGCCCGTGAACGGATTGACAAGCTGCTGGACCCCGACAGCTTTCGGGAGATCGGGGCGCTCACCGGGGCAGCCCAATACGACGTGCACGGCAGCCTGGTCGATTTTACACCGGCCAACAGCGTCATCGGCACCGGCCGGGTGGACGGCCGGCGAATTGTCGTGTCGGCCGAGGATTTTACCGTGCGCGGCGGCTCATCAGAAGCCTCAATCTCGGACAAGTGGATCTGGGCTGAGACGCTGGCCATGGAGCTGCGAATGCCGTTGATCCGATTGGTGGACACGGCCGGTGGCAGCGTCAAACTTTTAGAGCAGATGGGGGCCACCAAACTGCCCGGATACAAGGACTGGAAACTCGTCGACACCCTGGGCTGCGTGCCGGTGGCCAGTGCCGTGCTGGGTTCGGTGGCCGGTTTGGGGGCGGCGCGGGCCGTTGCCTCCCATTTCTCGGTCATGGTGAGGGGCACCAGCCAGGTTTTCGCCGCCGGACCGCCGGTGGTTGTCCGGGCCACCGGGGAAGAATTGACCAAGGAAGAGCTGGGCGGTTATAAGGTTCATACCCGGGGCAGCGGCGTGGTCGATAACGAGGCCGCGACCGAAGAAGACGCCATGGCACAAATCAGACGCTTTCTCTCTTACCTGCCCTCCAGTGTGTACCGACTCCCCCCCCGGCAGGAATCTGAAGATCAACCCGATCGGCGGGAGGAACAGCTGCTGTCCATCGTGCCGCGTGACCGTAAAAAAGCCTATGATCCGCGCCGATTGCTGCAGTTTGTTTTCGATAAAGGCAGCCTGTTCGAGATCGGCCGCCACCAGGGCCCGTCAGTCGTTTCGATGCTGGGACGCCTGAACGGCTATCCGGTCGGGGTCATGATCAACGATACGAGATTTTTAGGCGGCGGCATGGACGCCAGGGCCGCCGAAAAGACCATTCGTTTTGTCGACATGTGCGACAGCTTTCATTTGCCGATTGCCAACTTCGTCGATCAGCCGGGGGTGGTGGTCGGGCTGCCGGCGGAACGGGCCGGCACGATTCGGACGGCGGTGCGGGCCCTGCAGGCCATTGCCCAGAGCAGGGTTCCCTGGGTAGCAATGATTCTGCGCCGGGCGTTTGGCGTTGCCGGCTCCTATTACGGCCGGCATCACGATCTGAATCTGCGCTATGCTTGGCCGTCGGGTATCTGGGGATCTCTGCCGATTGAAGGCGGCGTGTACGCCGCCTACAAGAGAGAAATCCAGGCCGCCGGGGACCCCGCCGCCCGGCAGCAGGAAATCGAGGACTATTACGAGCAGCTTCAATCGCCTTTTCGAACCGCCGAAAGATTCGGCGTGCATGACATCATCGACCCGCGGGATACCAGGGTTATTTTATGCGATTGGGTGGAGCAGGCCTATCAGGTTCTGCCCGAACAGCTCGGCCCGGTGTATCGCATGATGCGTACCTGAAGATTGCATGATAAATTTCCACCCGCTGTTGCTATAAATTAGAAAGGTTTATTCCATGCCTCGACCGAAGGCAGACGACCAATCCCCTAAATTGCTCAGAGGTCCGATGCCGCTCTATTACCAGGTCGCCGACTTGATGCGCAGTGCCGTTATCGAAGGCACCTGGCAGCCGGCCGGCCGGCTGCCCACCGAAATTGAACTGGCGATCAAATACGGCGTCAGCCGCCCGACGATCCGCAAGGCCAAGGACATTCTGGCCAAAGAGCACCTGATCCGCAGCGTCAAAGGATCCGGCTGCTACGTCAACGGACAGAAGATGTGGCAGCCCACGCTGCCCACCGTGGAAAACCTGAACGATATTTTTCATCATGGATCCAAAATGTCGTTTAAAATCCATGAGATTGGAATGGTTGCCAATACCGCCGGGATCGGCAAAATACTCAATTCTGCCCGGGATCGTTTTGTTTTTCAAATTAAAGGCGTCCGTTGGTACCGGAATCGCCCCCTATCCTGTGCGCTCTACTATTGGCCGTTTCGCTTCGGTTCGCGGATTCCCCTGGAAACCCTGGACGAAAACCCGTTCATCCCGCAGCTGGAAAAAATGGCCGGTATTAAAATTGTGGAAGGCGTTCAAAACATTGCCCTTGACGTCGCCGACGGCACCGTCGCCGGGCATCTGGCGATCCAAAAAGGCCAGGCGGTTCTGGTGGTTCGAACCGTTTATTTCGACGAAAACCAACAGCCCATCGAATATGTTGAAACCCGCTATCGCGAAGAACTGCCCTATTCGATCCGGGTAAAGCGCAGTTAAATCCTGTTATTTTGGGCCAGGCACCCAATGCTTGTGAACTGTGGCGTATTTTTGCGAATACTTTTTCTTACCACTCAAATTTGGCGACCCATGTAAAAAATGCAGGAACCATCTTAATAATCCGACAACCCCCATCCGCGAAAGGTGGCTGATATGCGACCGGGATTGCTGTACATGTGGCCGCGCAGTCGGTATAAGGACCGTCCGGCAATCATATTCAAGAATATTCGACTGACCTTCGCCCAGATGGAAGCGCGCATCAACCGGCTTAGCAACGGCCTGCTTTCCCTGGGGCTGACCACCGGAAGCAAGGTGGCCGTTCTACTCAACAACGGCGTGGAGAGCGCGACCTGCCTATTGGCCATTCCCCGGGCCGGGTTAACGTATATCTCCCTGAATGCACGCCATTCCCCGCAAGAGCACGCGAGCATTCTAAACGACGCCGAGACCGATGCCGTTATCGTCGGTGAAGAATTCAGCGATATGATACGCCCGGTCCTGCCGTCGGTACCGGCGCTGCGGCATATCATCGTCACCGGTCCACCGCAACCGGGCCGACTGACCTACGATGAGCTCACAGCCGATCAACCCGTTTCAGATCCTCCCGTCGATGTCGACGATGACCGCGACATCGAACGCATTCAATACACGTCCGGTACGACCGGCCGACCCAAGGGTGTCGTCTGGACGTTTGCCGTCGGCTACCATGTACTGTCCGGGGTGTTGATGAACATGGATCAGCCCATCGGCCCGGGTACCGCCAATCTCAACATCGGCCCCCTGACCCACGCCGCCGGGCTGATGATGATGGTTTATTATGCGCGCGGCGCGGCCAACATCATTTTGCCGGGCTTTGATGAGCAGAATGTGCTGGCCACCATCGCACGTGAAAAGGTGAATTCGCTGCTGCTCATTCCGACCATGCTGTATCGGCTGCTCATGTTCCCCGATTTGCCCGCCTACGATTTGAGCAGCGTCCAGCGCGTCTGGTACGGGACGGCGCCGATGGCCGTCGACCGGTTGAAGGAAGGCATTCGTATATTCGGCAATGTCTTTCGGCAAAATTACGGTATGACCGAAATCGCGCAGCCCATCACCTTCCTGGGGCCTGAAGATCACATTCTCGACGGCACCGAAGCCCAGACTCGGCGGCTGGCTTCAGCCGGCCGGCCGGCGATGGGGGTCGAGTTGAAGGTCGTGGACGATGACGGCCGCGAAGTAAAACCGGGCGAAATCGGAGAGATTGTCATTCGCTCCGCCAAGCTAATGAAAGAATACTGGAAGATGCCGCAGGAAACCGCGGAAGCGTTTAAAGACGGCTGGTTTCATAGCCGCGACATGGCCACCACCGATGAGGAGGGGTATGTCTTTATTGTCGATCGCAAATCCGACATGATCATCTCCGGCGGCTTTAACATCTATCCGCGCGAGGTGGAAGAAGTCATCATGACGCATCCCGCTGTGGCCGAAGCCGCCGTAATTGCCGTGCCGCATGAGGTCTGGGGCGAGGCCGTCAAGGCGCTGGTCGTTGCCAGACCGGAGCTTGTGCTGACGGAAGCCGAAATCATCAGCCATTGCAAAAACAGGCTCGCCGGTTATAAAAAGCCGCAAAGCGTGGATTTCATAGCAGAGATCCCCAAGAACCCCTACGGCAAAATCGATCGCAAGCGCTTAAAAAAGCCCTACTGGAAGGGGTTGGACCGCCTGGTGCATTAAAGCAACGGCCGGGTTCTGAAACCACTTCCACAAACTTCAAAATCAGGCCTAAACAGTGAAAGGAGGGTGCTGGAGCTTTTTCCGGTGGGTTCGTGAACCGGAACAATATGTCATAAACCAATTTATCAAGGAAAGGAGGTTTCACCATGATTAAAAAAAGCTATCGGTGTCAGCGAGCCCGGATCACGGCGGCGGCTGTCATGGCGGCAGTGATCGTGTTTATCCTCACACCCGGCATGTTATACGCCCAGGGTGAGGTCTACAAGGGCCGTCTTTCCTACCACTGGGGACCGCAGCATTATTCGGCGATCATGGCCAGCAAGTTTGCCGAAGAATGTAAAAAAGCCACCAACGGCAGGCTGGATATCGAGGTTTTTCCTTCCGGTCAGCTCTACAGCATCGCCCAGGTGGTTCCGGCCCTCTCCCAGGGCAGCATCGATATGGGCGGCGTGCTGGACGTCCTGTTCATGCGGGTGGATAAAAACTTTTTCCTGTCCGGCATGATGCGCTTTTTCGACAGCTTCCGGCAGAAAAGGGATTTTTGGGAAAAGACTCCGGAAGGCCGCAAGTACTGGGACGGGCTGCAGCAAAAGCTCGGCATTCGCATTCTGGCTTATATTCCCGTTGGACCTTCCTGTTATTTTTCCTCCGAGCGCCCGCTGGACTCGGTGGCCGCCTTCAAAGGACTCAAGGCCCGCACCCTGATCGGCACGGAGCAGTATTCATTTAAGCCCCTGGGCATCAACTTTGTCAAGGTGAGCACCGCGGAAGTCTATACCGCCTTGAAGAGCGGCATGATCAATACCCTGCAAACCGTGCCCTCGGCAATTAAGGCCTACAGCTGGTGGGACTTTTTGAAATATGCGCAACAGCCGTATAACTTTTATGCCGACGCCTATGTGGCCGCCAACGCCAGGTGGTGGGATACCCTGCCCCAGGATATCAAAGACATCGTTTTAAACGATGTGGGTCCTAAAATCAGCAAGGAAGCCACCGCCGGTGTTGAAAAATACTCCAATGATGCGCTCAGAGAACTTGTGGATGAGCACGGCGGCACCATCTCCACCCTGTCCCCGGTTGAACTGAAAAAGCTGATCGAATTAGAAAAAACCCAGGTGTGGCCGGAAATTGCCAAGAGCATTGACCCGGAATTATATGAAGCTGCCTTGAAATTTACCGGCCATCAGTAGCAAGCCGGCCCCAAAAGGGCCGGCGTTGACTTCGCAGGTTTTCAGCGTTGCAATAGACATACCCATTCGGGCAGGGTAACTTTCCGGCACTGAAGCCGGCCGGATCGAAGCAACCGGAGCCGACCCATCGCGCCGGTATGTTATGGAGGAGCTCGGCCAATGGAAAAAGCACTCGGGTATTACCGGAAAATCATCGCAGGGCTCAGCAGTATAATAATGACCCTTGCGGCAGTTATTATTGGATTGGACGTTCTCTCCATATTTTTAGAAGCCGTCGGCCGCTATGCCGTGGGGTCGAGCCGGGCCTTCATGGAGGAGCTCCCGCGCCTCATGGTCCCGCTGGTCGTATTCCCTATGATGGGCGTCCTCCTGCGGCTCAAAAAGCATATCAGTGTTGATATTCTGCCTGAAAAACTCACCGGCAGGGCGCGTTCGCTGGTGTTGATGACCGTGTATGCAACGGTTGCTGCCGTGGCGGTTCAGTTTTGCGCGGCCGGCATTATAGCCGTGCGCTACTATTATCAAATGGGTTTTGAAACCCAGATGGAAATTATCTTCAAACTCTGGGTGACCTATTTGCCGTTTCCCATCGGATTCGGCTTGCTGGTCTTATTCGCCGTCGAAATGCTGTGGTCCGAATGGGTGGTTTTCACCAGCCTGGCCCGCGGCCGCCGGCTTCCGGCAGAGAAAGAAGGCCGCATATGATTCATGCTGCGATTGCGCTAGGTGTGGTGACCCTGTTTTTATCCGTGCCGATCTTTCTGGTATTCGGCCTGTCGGGCAGCGTGGTGGTCATCAATGCGTTGCATCTGCCCTGGAGCGTGCTGACCCAGGTCACTTTTGACTCCATCAGCAAGTATATCCTGCTGGCCATCCCGCTGTTTATTTTCGCCGGCATGGTCATGGTCGAAGGCGGCATGGCCCGCAGGCTGGTGGATGTTTTCACCAGTGCGGTGGGGCACTGGCGCGGCGGGCTGGGAATTGCCATGGTTTTGACCATGGGATTTTTTGGTGCCCTGTGCGGTTCGATTCTGGCAGCCATCGTGGCAGTGGGAACGATTCTGGTTCCGATCATGGTGGAAAAGGGATATCCGCGCGCATTTGTGGCGGCCCTGGCGGCGTGCTCGGGTTTTTTGGATACCTTGATTCCACCGAGCAACGGCGCCATCATCTACTGCGCCATCACCGGTGAAAATGTCGCCAATGCCTTCGCCGCCGGAATCATTCCGGGATTTGTGTTCGGGAGCCTGCTGATCCTGGTGGTGCTCTGGAAGTGCCGTCACATGGAAAAAAGTCCCCGTGCCGGCTGGCGCGAATTTCTCAGAAGCCTGCGCGCGGCCTGGCCGGCCCTGCTGACCCCGGTCATCATCCTGGGCGGCATTTATTCCGGACTTCTGACGCCAACGGAATCGGCCGCCGTCGCCGGCATATGGGCAGTCATCGTTGGATTTTTTGTTTACCGCGAACTGAAGCTCAAAGACCTGTGGACAGCCCTAAAGGCGACGGCGGTCACAACCTCGATGATTTTTTCAATCATTGCCACAGCGTCATTTTTATCGGTTGCCCTCACCTATACCCGCTTTCCGCACAAATTGATTGCCGCGGTCATGGGTATAGGGGTCACACCGTTTTTATTTCTGGTTGCCTGCGGCATCGTTCTTTTGATTTTAGGCACATTTATCGAAGCTGTGCCGATCATGTATCTGACCCTGCCCATATTTGTGCCGATCGCCCTGGCCCTTAAGATCGATCTGCTGCATTTAATGATCGTTTTTACCGCTTTTGTGGGGCTGGGAATGCTTACCCCCCCGGTTTGCGTGGGTGCCTATACGGCCGCCGCCATCGCCGAGGAGGCTTCCCACCGCGTCATCCGGGCCATTTTCCCGCTGTTTTTTCTGGTCGGCATCATCTACGGTCTGATCATTATCCTGCTGCCGGAATTGGCGACCTGGCTGCCCGGACAGATTTAGCGGACGATTGCGCAGGTTGGTTCGGGTCATTTGGACACCAGGCGCTTAGCGCCGCCGTATCGACAATTTTGTTTCGATGGTTCCGAGCGCAAGGAGGTTTAGGCCGTTAGGAGCATTTCTTTAACAGCATGGAGCGGCTTGTCCGCGTTATAATTTAAGCCTGCCTCACCAGGGGTAGTAACTCTAATGGGACAGATAGCATGAGCCACAAACAAAAAATGAAGCACTATGCCGCCAGGAAAAAGCGCCAGCTGGGCATGGGCGGGCCCGCTAAATTAAAGGCCCGCCGGGCAGCGGGCCGTCTGAACGTGCGGCAACGAATCGACTATTTGTTTGACCCGGGCACTTTTTATGAAGTCGGCCTTTTTTCGCACTCAGCCCGGCCGGGCATGGCAGCGCGCAGTCCGGCCGACGGCAAGATAATCGGCTATGGTCTGGTGGAAGGTCGACCGGTGGGGGTGGTGGCCAATGACATGACGGTTCTGGGGGCATCCAGTGCCGCAACCAACATGAAAAAAATTGACTACATGCGGGCGTTGAGCTGCGAAAAAGGCATGTCCCTGGTGTTTTTAGGGGAGTCCACCGGCGCGCGGATGCCGGATTGCATGGGCGCCCTCGGGATGGCCCAGGGCGGTCAAAACACCGCCCAATACCGCCGGCTGCGGGAGGCGCCCTGGATATCCGTGCTGCTGGGTCCCTGTTATGGGAGCTCGGCCTGGTATGCGATGATGTCCGACATCTGCATTATGCTCAAAGGGGCCGTCATGGCGGTTTCGAGCCCGAAGGTGACGCAACTGGCCACGGGTGAGGATACATCTTCGGAAGAGCTGGGCGGCTGGCGGGTTCACAGTGAAGTCACGGGCCTGGTGGATGCGGTCGAAGAAACCGAAGAAGACTGCCTGGATATGGCCAAACGCTGTCTCAGGTATTTGCCGTCCCAAGCCGGCGAAGCACCCTGGCGCGGGAAAATCGACAAGGGCTCGACCCCCGATGGATCCACCATCATGGATCTTCTGCCCGAGCAGGCCAACCGCGGCTACGATATGCACACCATTGCCGAAGCGATCGTTGACGAGGGCCGGCTGCTCGAGTTAAAAGCGCATTTTGCGCGTCCCTGTATTACGGCCCTGGCCAGGCTGGACGGATATCCCGTCGGGCTTATCGCCAACAACCCGCTTTACGGCGCCGGTGCCCTGACCGCGGACTGCTGTGATAAAATCACCGGTTTTCTGGTACTGTGCGACTCCTACAACATCCCGCTCATCACGCTGATCGACACCCCCGGTTTCCTGGTCGGCAAAGCCGGTGAACAGCGCAAAATTACCGGCAAGATCATCAATTGGATGAACGCGCTGTCGCTGGTCACCGTCACCAAGCTGGCCGTGGTCATCCGCAAAATTTACGGCCAGGCTTATCTCAATATGGGCGGTGGAAAATATTCGGATGTATTTGCCGCCTGGCCCACGGCTGAAATCAGCTTTATGGGCCTTGAACCCGGGATCAACGTTGTCTACAACCTCAAAAAAGAGGACGACCCCATCAAATTCGAAGCCCTGCTCAAAGAAATGGCCCAAAACACGGAGCCGTGGGCTGCCGCCGGTGTATTCGGGGTGAACGAAATCATCGATCCCGCTGAAACCCGCAATTTTCTGATCCGCATGCTGGAGATGCACCGCAGTCGCAAAAGCAGCGGATTGAGCCGGCACCTGTTGCACGCCTGGCCGACGTCTTTTTAAATATGATGGTTATTGACAGGCAAGCATACAACAGGTAGAAACTATAGGATGTCGAATTCAAACGGTGACACGCAGCGCCTTAAATGATCAGGTTTTTTCCGACGTTGCAACCTTTTAGGGGAAATTTTTATATGCCTGCCAGTAAAATCGATGCCGCGCATATAGGCGAAATCTGGCCCGCTGCAGTGCCGGCGGCAAATTTTGCCCTTTACGGCAGGGTTGATTTCTCGCCGACCGGTGAATTCGAGGTGCGCAGTCTTCAATCTTTTCAACTGGTATATACCGCCGGACCCTATGGCATCGACGACACCGGCGCCATTCGGGTTCTGTTTCGCTTTGCAACGGACTGGGGCAAACTGCAGGTCGCGGACCCGGCTGCCGAAAACTATGTGTCGGCCGTTGCCGTCAAGGGCGTTTCTCTGGATATATCCTACGACCATGATGCCCTGCCCCGCCCCCGCTACCACGGCCTGACGGTTACGCTCAGCAACGGGTATTTATGCGAAGGGGACACCATCACCATCACGTTCGGCGATACTTCCGGCGGTTCGCCGGGCCTTCGATTGCAATCTTTTTGTGAAAGTCATTTTGAGTTTAAAGTGGCCGTCGATATTCATGCCACCCGCCAATTTATCCCGGTCTCCGACAGCCCCTCGATCAACATTGTCCCGGCCGAACCGGTTCGGTGGAAAGCCGTGGCCCCGACGCTGCGCCGCCCGGGTGAGAAATTTTCGCTGGGCCTGAAGGCCGAAGACACCTGGGGCAATCCGACGGGTCGGGCGGCGGGAACTATCCTGCCTTCCGCCAACATACCGGTTGATGGGCTGCCGGAAACCATCGATTATCCCACCGGCCGGCGGGCCGTCAGGATAGATGGACTCAGTGTGCGGCAGGAAGGGATATTGCGCATCCGGATTCACGATCATCACGGCAGGATCCTCGCGGATGCAAATCCCGTTGTAATTAAAAACGGCGCGTTTGCCGGGTACTGGGGTGACCTCCACGGGCAGAGCGGCGAATCGGTGGGCATTGGGTCCGCCCGAGAATATTTTGACTTTGCCAGGGACCTGGCTTTCCTGGATGCAGCGGCCCACCAGGCCAACGACTTCCAGATCAACAATGCATTCTGGCGGCACCTGAACAATTTGACGACCGCGTACAACCGGGACGGAAAATTTATCGTTTTCCCGGGCTATGAATGGTCCGGCAACACGTGCATCGGCGGGGATCGCAACGTTTATTTCCGCCATGAAGACCGCCGGATTCACCGATCGTCCCACGCCCTGCTCTCCGATGGCAGTGACATCGATACGGATTCACCAACCGCCGGGGATCTTTTCAGGGACCTGGCCCATGAGGATTGCATTGTTTTCGCACACTGCGGCGGACGCTATGCCGACGTGCGGTATGCCCATGACCCCCGCTTGGAAACCTCGATGGAAATTCATTCGGCCTGGGGTACTTTCGAATGGCTTATGGCAGACTGTTTCGAGCAGGGATACCGTTGCGGCGTGGTTTGCAACAGCGACGGGCATAAGGGACGGCCCGGTGCCAGCCATCCCGGCGCAGCGAGCTTTGCCGCTTACGGCGGGCTGACCTGTTTTTATGCGGATACCCTAAGCCGCGATGCGTTGTTCGACAGCATCCGGCGCCGGCACACCTACGGCACAACCGGCAACCGGCTGCATCTCGACGTCCGGGTCGGATTTCAAACCTCCGGCCGCCTCTATGAACGCGATCCGCAGCACTTCGACACGGTACCCCAAAAAACAGCTGAAGCCATGATGGGAGACATCGTGCAGACCGACGACGAAGCGGTAAATGTTATGGTCGAGGCGGTCTGCCACACGCCGATTGACCGGATTGAAATCCTCAACGGCACGCAAGTGATCAAAACATTCAAGGGGTATACGGAAGCTGAGATCGGCAACCGCATCCGGGTGGTCTGGAGCGGCGCCGAGTACCGGGGTCGCGGGAATCGCACGCGCTGGCAGGGCCAGGCCCGTTTTGAAGGCTGCACCATTCAATCGATGACCGCCATCAATAACTGGAATCCCGAACGGCGTTTCGAAATCCGCGACAACAATACGATAATCTGGCAAAGCCAGACGGCCGGCAATTTTTGCGGATTCGATGTGGGGCTGGATCAGGCGGCCTCGGGCCGGCTCCACCTTACAACCAACCTGGTTTCGGATCGGTTTGAATTAAACCGCATCGGGTTTGATGATATCGTGCTGGAGGCCGGCGGACTGCAGCGGCAAGTGCGAATTTTACGCCTGCCCGATCGCAACCACTGTCTGGAAATTTGTAAAACCGCGGAAGTGATCCTGAAGCCGGCGGGCGACAACCCGCTGTGGGTTCGCGTAACAACCGAAGACGGGCACAACGCGTGGAGTAGTCCGATATATGTTTATAGAAGATAGGTTCAGAGGTTTTGGGCTCCGCCCTTCGGGCTGCGACCCCACAAGCAGGGTTCAGAGGTTCATTTGAGAATTTTATGGGAGAGATAGTTATACTGTTAAGTTCACCCCAAAGTTGCAAAAGCCGGAGGGCTTCAGAGCTCATTGACCACCTCCATTAAAAGGTCAGATGTGAAATTCCGCTTTGCGGGAAGCGCCAAGGGTGACGTCCGCCTCAGGATTGGCTACCGCGATTCCTTGACAATCCCGCCATGGCGGAAGACAAGAAATCCTCCGTTTGAAACCTTTGAACGCTGAACCCTGAACCTGAAACCCCCAAAATTTTTTTTTGGACTCGCAGGCTAAATGGGTATCCTTCCGAAAGGTACTTTTTACTGTGATGCGCACCCCACAAACACAAAACGTGGCGCTTGAGGTTAAACAGTTGCATAAAAGCTTCGGTAACCTTAAAGTGCTCAAAGGAGTATCCCTGACTGCGCGCGAGGGGGATGTGATCAGTATCATCGGATCCAGCGGTTCCGGCAAGAGCACCCTGCTGCGCTGTATTAATTTCCTGGAAGTGCCGGATGCCGGCGAGGTGGTTATCGGGGACGAGTTGATTCAAACGAAAATAAGAAAAGACGGCGCCCGGGTCCCGGCCGACCGCAAACAGGTCGACCGCATCCGCTCCAGGCTCGGCATGGTATTTCAGAGTTTCAATCTCTTCTCGCATATGACGGTTTTGGAGAACATCATCGAGGGCCCCGTTCATGTTCAAAAGAGACCGCGCAGTGAAGTCATTGCCGAGGCCGATGCGTTGTTGGCCAAGGTCGGCATTGCCGAAAAACGCGACCAGTATCCGAGTCATCTTTCCGGCGGCCAGCAGCAGCGGGCGGCCATTGCGCGCGCCCTGGCATGTCATCCCCAGGTCATGCTGTTCGATGAGCCGACATCGGCGCTCGACCCGGAACTTGTCGGCGAAGTCCTGCGGGTGATTCATCAGCTGGCCCGGGAGGGCCGGACCATGCTCATCGTCACCCATGAGATCGCCTTTGCCCGTGAAGTTTCATCGCGCGTGGTCTTTATTGACGAAGGCATCATCCTGGAAGAAGGTCCGCCGGAACAGGTACTGCTGGATCCGGCATCGGATCGCTGCCGGCAGTTTCTGGCGCGGGAATTCGGTTAATACACAACTTCACACAATATATCGTGTATTCGCCCCTTGATTGTTGGTTTTAAAACCAGCGTATGGGATCAAAAATGAAGAACGCTGTGTATCTGAGCGCTATGAATTGCGTCGTTTTGTAGAGTTCACCCCAAGAAGAAAGGAGATAGTCATGAAAAAAGCAATGTTGTTCGGATTGGTGGTCTGTCTGGCGGTAATCATCGGCGTCCCGGGGGCCGGGGTTGCCAAGGACTGGAAAAAAGTGCGAGTGGCGACCGAAGGGGCTTATCCGCCATGGAATGCCACTGCTACCGACGGCAAATTGTACGGCTTTGACATCGATGTCATCAACGAAGTGTGCCGCCGCATGAGCCTTGAATGCGAGATTATTCCCCAGGCCTGGAAAGGCATCATCCCGGGTCTGACGGGCGGCAAGTACGACCTTATCATTGCCGGCATGCAGGCCACGCCCAAGCGGCTTGAAGTCATCGATTTTGCCGGTCCTTACGCAAAGACACCCGGTTCGTTTGCAACGTTGAAATCGAGCCCGCTGGCTGCCTTTAAAAGTTCGCTGGAGGGCGTCACCCTCAACGACATCACGCCGCCGGAGCAAAGCGTCATCGATGAACTCCGCAAATTGTTGAAAGGCAAAGTGATCGGCGTCCAGACGACAACCACCCATTCGAATTTTCTCGATACCTATTTTAAAGATGTGGCGACGATTCGAAAATATGACAGTCAGGAAAACGTTTTGCTGGATTTGAATGCCGGCCGCATCGATGCCGCCGAAGCGTCTTTATCCTACTGGGTGCCGCTCATGAAAAAAGAGCAGGGTGCAAATCTCGCCCTTTTCGGGCCGGCCTGGACCGGAGACATCTTCGGCCTTGGCAACGGTGTCGGCGTGCGCAAGGAGGATCAGGATCTCAAGGCCATCATCAATGAAGGCCTGGCACAGATGAGAGCCGACGGGACGATCCAGAAACTGGCGATCCAATGGTTCGGATTCGATAACAGCCCCAAAGAAGGCGGCAGTTTTTAATAGGCCCAGCCGCCTGCCGCCAAATCGGTAAGTTTGGTCGAAGACGCAACTTTTTTGATACCTGGACACAGTGTAATGATGTTGTGGGAGCGGTTTTCCCTCCGGGGCGTAAGCCCTACGGGCTGGAGGCAACCGCGATGAACTCGATCGGGCCAAGATTTAGAATCGTGGTTAAAAACCATTCCCACCAGTAAAAGCTGCTAACACTCGGTAACATCGACAACAACCTGCCCGTCATCGCGAGCTCAGGCGGGGCAGGCGCGATTGTCGATACCGCGCTGCTAAGCGCCTTGAGGGATAGACAACGAACATGGAGCTGCTCGGTTTCGGTGCCAACGGCTGGGGGGATGAGATGGCCCGGGCGACCCTGATGACCCTGACGGTCAGTGTGTGCGCCTTCGTCCTGGCACTTGTGATTGGAACGCTATGCGCAGCGGGCAAGCTCTCGCGCCACAAACCGCTGCGTATAGTGCTCGATATTTATACGACCCTGGGGCGCGGCATACCCGAACTGCTTATCATTTATCTGCTTTTTTTCGGCGGCAGCGGCGCGGTCATGTTTTTAGCACGGCTGTTCGGCTACCACGGTTATATTGAAATCAATGCGTTTACAGCAGGGGTTGTCGCGATTGCCCTGATCAACGGCGCCTACCAGACGGAAGTATTTCGCGGCGCCGTTCTGGCCATACCCAGAGGCCAGATCGAGGCGGCCCTGTCCATCGGAATGAGCGACCGGCTGCTGTTTCAGCGGGTGCTGGTACCCCAGGTCCTCCGTTTGGCGCTGCCGGGTCTGGGCAACTGCTGGCTGAGTGCCCTGAAGGAAACGGCGCTTGTATCGGTCACCGGTTTGGTGGAAATCATGCGGCAAGCTTATGTCGCCTCCGGCTCCAGCCAAAAACCGTTCATCTTTTATTCTGTGGCCGCCGGTCTTTTTCTGCTTCTGACCTCCATATCGGGCTTCGGTTTCCGGCGCGCCGAACAGTGGACCGGTCGCGGCGTAAGGAGAGCCTGATATGGATTTCAGGCTGATGATCGAAAGTATCCTGCCGATCCTGGGCGGAGCCCGCCTGACGATCCTGTTGGTTACCCTGTCGCTGGCCATGGGGTTTGTACTGGCGATCATCACGGCCTTAATTCGCCGCTCGCGCCTGACGTGGCTGGTGCGCCTGGTCCGTGTCTACGTATTTGCAATCCGGGGCACCCCGCTGCTGGTGCAGATATTTTTAATCTACTACGGGCTGGGACAGTTTCTTTGGGTAAGGGAGAGCTTTTTGTGGCCGGTACTGGAAAAGCCTTTCTGGTGTGCCATTATAGCGTTGACGATCAATACCACCGCTTACGGCAGCGAAATCATCAGAGGCGGCCTGGAATCCGTCTCCTGGGGAGAAATCGAAGCCGCCAAATCGATCGGCATGTCCGGATTTTTGCTGTTCCGACGCATCGTTTTCCCGATCGCCATCCGACAGGCGCTTCCCGCCTACGGCAACGAAGTGATCCTGATGGTGAAAGCCACCTCCCTGGCCAGTACGATTACCATCATGGAAATGACCGGGGTGGCCAATGTCATCATGGCGGAGAGCTATCGCCCCCTGGAGGCATTTATCATTGCCGGCAGCTTCTATCTTCTCATCAATTTCATTATGACGCGGATTATCCAGTTTACCGAATGGCGGCTTTCGGGTCACCTGCGCCCGCCGGAATTAAGCCTCGTCGCTACCCATTGAGACTGACTGTTTGGCAAATCAGTCAAAAAGTTATAATTTTATAAAATGTCCCCAAGATCCCCTCGAAGGCAATGGACAGGCACCCTGTATTAGATAAAATAGTCACCTATGGATTTTTTATTTTTGGATTATTATTACTGGGATGTTTTTGGAATGGAATTACCCCAATTGTAATTAGATAAATGAATTAGAAAGGGAATCAGTATGCAAAAAATATCGCGGGAGCAGTCCAAGAAATACGCATTTGATTGGAAAGACGAACCCCTCATAAGGGTTAAACGTGGGGAAAGTTTTGAAATTGAGACCTACGATGCGAGCACAGGATAT